>MDTB01079966.1_pt1 | contig 35300 bp, 32 predicted proteins | sample 811161 | NCBI WGS metagenome assembly MDTB01 (sample SAMN05326650, study PRJNA326480) | marine metagenome | isolation source: seawater | place: Mediterranean Sea | collected 2009 | reverse complement strand
TTAAAAGATTTAATCAGGTAAAAGTTTTAGAGTTTGAAAACAACATTACAAATTATTTCTCGCAGTTAATATCTTTTTTAACAAATAACAATAGAAAAAGTGTAAAACTCTTTGAGAAAACTTTAAATGCGTTTGAGCCTGATATTGTTTATATACATAACCTATGGTTTAAAGCTTCACTTGGTATACTAAAAAAATTACCATACAAAGATACAAAAATAATCTTAAAATTGCATAATTTTAGATATGATTGTGCAGGATCATTTTTTGCGTTTAGACATTTGAAAGGAAAAGATATTTGTGGTGCATGTGGCTTCAATAAAAAAAACAACCCTGTTTTTAATAAATATTTCGAAAATTCCTATTTAAAATCATTCTTAGTAATACTCTTTTCAAAAAAATTTGTATCTTTGTTGGAGCAAAGAAATTTTTTAATTTTAGTTCTTACAAATTTTCATAAAAATTTTTTAAAATTAAATAATTATAATTTTAAAAATATTGATGTATTTCCAAATTTTATTTATAAAGATAAAAAAATAAATGAACAAAATAGTTCCTTGATTTATGCAGGCAGAATATCAAAAGAAAAAGGTGTTGCTGAATTGATTGATAGTTTCTTAGAAGTATCTAATGAGAACGATCTTCTTAAAATTGTTGGAGATGGTCCTTTATTAAAAAATTTAAAATATAAATATAAAGACCATAATGAGATACAGTTTTTTGGAGAACTTCCTAATGAACAAGTTATGAAAATGATTAAAGAGTCAAAAGCGGTAGTTACAGCAACAAAACTTTACGAAGGTCAGCCCACTCTTCTCTGCGAGGCTTCAGCAAGTTGTATTCCATCTATATTTCCGAGCTATGGTGGTATTAATGAATTTTTTCCAAATAATTATCCTTACTCTTTCAATCAGTTTGATTATAAAAATCTCTCAGAAAAAATAAAACTTCTTTTAGAAGATGATAAATCTCACGAAGTAGGAATTGAGAATTTTCTGTTTATCGAAAAAAAGCTAAGCAGCGAAACTTTAAAACAAAAATTTATTGATATATATGAATCAGTTAAATAAACCTATAGTAAGCGTAATAATGTCGTGCTTTAATTCAGAAAATTTTATTGAAGATGCAGTAAATAGTATAACAAATCAATCGTTTCGAGATTTTGAATTTTTAATTATGGATGATGGTTCATCAGATAATACACACAAAATAATTCAAAATCTAAGTTACGAGGATAGAAGGATAAAAATATATCAAAACGATAAAAATATAGGATTAACCAAATCTTTGAACCTTCTAATTAATGAAGCAAAAGGTGATTTTATAGTTAGGCAAGACGCCGATGATATAAGCTATGTAAATCGTTTAAGGTCTCAAATAGACATTCTTTCAAAATCCAAATTTTCAGCTTGTACAACAAGAGCGAAAATAATGGGCACTAACAACATAAAACCAAAATATACTTATCTTTTGCCAAAAAAAATGGTAATTAAATTCAAAAATCCCTTCATACATGGAACTCTTGCAGTTAAAAAGAAAGTTTTGAATGAATTAGGAAATTATGATGAAAATTTTTATTTTGCTCAAGATTACAAACTATTTTCTAAGATGATTGAACAAGGTTATAAAATAAAATATTTGTCGAATGTTCTCTATGAGATAAATATGAAAGATAACATTAGCTCTAATTTTTTAAAACAGCAGAGTTATTATGCAAACTGTGTAAAAAATAATATTAAGCCGGAAGTAAATAAAGACTTTATTAAATAAGACATTTAAACAGATAGTTCATGTGTTAAACACTTTATAACAAGATCTTCAAAATTTAAATTCGCTTTCCACTTGTACATATCATTTATTTTTTTAGGGTTAGCAACTCTTACCAAAGGATCCCCTTTTCTTAAAAGAGTCGGATCAATCTCTATAAAGTCTTTCCAATTAAGATTTTGATATTGAAATATAATTTCAATCATTTTTTGAATTGTATTTCCAATACCAGAGCCAATAACAAAAGATCCAGTTGCACCGTTGCTCATAAGTTTATAAACTGCATCCATTATGTCGCCAGCATATGACCAATCTCTAACATAATCTAAACTTCCTATTTTTAATTTTGATTTATTTTTTAGATTAATATTCTTTGAATAATCAATAATTTTTGGCATTAAGTAATTTCGATCTCTATATTCTGATTCGTGGTTAAACATAATTCCAGAAATAATATTCCAGTTAAATTTTTCAACAAGAAGATTTATCTCATTATGTATATGATATTTTGCCTCAGCATAGGGAGAATTTGGCTTCATTAAACTTTCTTCTGTTAATGCTTCTTCAGCATCTGGACTAAACATTTCTGACGAGGAAGCCTGAAAAAAAGCAGGAAATTTTCTGGATTTTATTGATCCTGAAACTAAATTCTCAAAGATTTTTACAATTTTTTCATACGATTCGCTATCTTTAGAAAATGATTTATTTACAGAGCTAGGTCCTGATAAATTATAAATTTCAGACGGACTTTTACTTTCTAAAAATTGCTGAACAGCCACTTTATCAATTAAATTTACATTTTCAACTTTTACATTTTCTAATTTTGTTATGTTAAGTTTTTTTAAATTTTCATAAAAGGGTTTAAGATTCTTATTTCTTGATACACCAATTATTTCAATTTTATCTTCACTCTTCAAAATTTTTGAAGTTAAAAATATACCGTCTTGTCCAGTAATCCCAGTAATAAGTATTTTTTTCATTAATTGTTTTATTTATCGCAATATATCATAACATAGTAATTTAAAGGAAATTGATGAAGATCTGGACTAACAAAATAGAAGAATCTTGGATTATGGACAGAGTTATTAGTGAGTGGGAAAACAATAATAAAGAAATTATCACAGATGATATAAAATCTGCAGATATTATATGGATATCATCATATTGGGTTTGGAAAAAAATAAGAAAACAACACCTTAAAAATAAAAAAGTAATGTGTTCCATTTACCATATTGACTTTGAAAGTTTTGATAAAAAACAAGAAAAAGACTTTTACAAATTAGATTCATTTGTTGATGAGTATCATGTAATATCATTAAAAACAAAAGATCAATTAAAACAACTTACAAATAAAAAAATTACATCAATTCCCTTCTGGATAAATCAAGAAAATTGGTTTTACATAGAAGATAAAAAATCAATAAGGTCTTCATTAGGATTTGATGATGACGATTATTTAATTGGGAGCTTCCAAAGAGACACTGAAGGTAAAGATTTAAAAACACCAAAACTTATAAAGGGTCCCGATATATTTATTCAAATTGCCCAAAAATTAAACAGTAATAAAGATAAATTGAAAGTTATTTTAACTGGAACAAGAAGGCAATATGTTATTGAGCAACTAGAAAGACTAGGTATCCAATTTGTTTATTACGAAATGGCTGATGTTTCTTTGATTAATAAGCTTTATAACATTTTAGATTTATACCTTGTTACATCTCGTATAGAAGGTGGTCCGCAAGCCATTTTAGAATGTGCAACCATAAGGACACCAATACTTTCAACAGATGTTGGAGTAGCTAATGAAATATTGCATAAGGATTCTATAATTGAACCTGATAATTTTGAATCAGGTGTTATAAATATTGACTATGCATATAAAAAGAGTAAAGAATTCAAAATTCCTGAGGGAATAGACAAGTTTGTCAATATGTTTAGCGAGTTACATGAAAATTAGTATTGGATCAAAAATTATTACAGGACCTTGGGGTGGTGGTAACCTTTTTGCTCAAAACCTTTCTGAATATTTAATAAATAAAGGTCACTCGGTTATATACGATTTGTCTGAAAAGAATATTGATTTAATTTTACTAACAGATCCAAGAAAAAGAAGTGAATCATCTTCTACATTTAATCATATTGAAATAAGTAAGTACAAGAAATATATAAACCCTAATGTGATTGTCGTCCAAAGGATCAATGAATGTGACGAAAGAAAAAATACAAAAAATATAAATAAGTTTTATTTAAATGCAAGTAATGTAGCTGATCATGTTGTTTTTGTAAGTAAATGGCTTCAGAATATTTACTTAAATATTGGAATGAAGGAAGATAAAACATCAGTCATACTAGCAGGAGCAAATTCTGAAATTTTTAACGATGACGACTTAGTTCAATATGAAAAAAATGACAAAGTAAAAATTGTTACTCATCACTGGAGTTCTCATATAAATAAAGGATTTAAAGTCTATAAAATGATTGATGAATTATTGGTTGATGAATATTGGAAAGATAAAATAGAATTTACATATATTGGTAATTCTTCATCGGAGTATCCACTGACAAATTCCAATGTTATTCCTCCTCTTTCGGGGTTAAATTTATCGTCAAAATTAAAGGAGAATCATATCTATGTTACCGCCTCCATAAATGAACCATCAGGCAATCACCATATTGAAGCTTCACAATGTGGACTTCCAGTGATGTATATCGAAAGCGGAGGTATACCCGAATATTGTAAAGATTACGGTATTAGTTTTAATGAATATAACTTTACGGAAAAACTTAAATATTTAATAAACAATTATGAAATATACAGATCAAATTTAAAAGACTATGCATTCAGTTCAGATATTATGTGTGGTGAATTTGATTTACTATTTAATAAACTAATTTTAACAAAAGAAAAAGATATAGTTCCTCATTACGTAGGAATAAACGGTCATTTACATTTATTCAAGAATAAAATGTTGAACAGATTTAGATTCATGTTGAACTTTAGAGCAAATTTAAGTCAGTTCATAAAGTCTATTATTAGAAAAGGAGAGATTTAAATGGAGTGGTTGAACAAAATTAAAGATCCTCTAAATAATTATCTGTCTGCATTGAGAAAAAATGAAAATTTTACATTCTTTCCAGCTAAAAAAAATCTAACTAAATATGGTGAAACGATTGAACTTGGTTTTTCTACATATGCATTAAAAATTTACTATATGACTGGTGAATGGGAAAAATTATCTGTAAATGATCAAAAAAAATGGATAGGTTTTTTAAACTCATTTCAAAAAAATGTCTCAAGATTTCCAAACAATTCCTACGTAGACGAATATTTAGTAAAAAGCTATGACGACTCAAGACTAACAAAACTCCCATCTGAAATTGCCAAGAAAATATTGAACTTTTCAAAAAAGTATAATTTTGAATCACAAAATTTAAAATTGTTAAAAGCAATAAATGCAGAATCTAAGCAGGCAATATCAACATTAAATCAAGTAGGTTCTGAAGATTACAAATTGTTAGAAAATATATTGGATAATCATTCAGAGGTTAGTTCGTACTTAAATAGATATGACTGGTCAAAACCATGGAATGCTGGAGCGCAATTTTCTTCGTTATGTGTTTATTCGAATACCCATAAACTAAACCTTGAACTTCCACTTCAGTCTTATATTAATAAAAAACTTGATCCTGATACAGGATCCTATTTTTCTCATAGACCTGAGTCAGTGAGAGAAATAATTAATGGTGCCATGAAAGTTTTGACTGGACTTGATTGGATTAATGTAGATATTCATAAACCAGATAAACTTATTGATTTTTGTTTATCAAATGAACCAGTAAGTGAAGGTTGCGATATCGTAGATTACGTTTATGTACTTTCAAAATGCAGTCAACAAACAAATCATAGAAAAAATGAGATTAACAAAGTTTTTCTGAGATTGTTGGATGATATAAAGTCACTTTATGTCCCTGAAGAGGGAGGATTCTCATATTTTGTTAAAAAATCACAAACTCATTATTACGGAGCTGAAATCATCAAACAGACAAATCAGGCTGACCTGCATGGAACATTACTTTCGCTTTGGGGAATTTCAATGATATGTAATAATTTAGAAGATAATAAAATAAATTTAGATTTGAAAATATTAAAACCATAAATATGAAATAAATATATGAAAAGCATACTTAAAAACTACTTGAAAGTAATTTACTTTTTAGTTCCAATATTCATTTTTTTAATGTTTACCTTTGTAAGAACATTCATGGGCATCTATATTTTCAATTTACGAATTGGTGAAATAGCTGTTGGCTTCTCGTTAGTAATTAGTTTTGTTCTAATAATTTATTTTTTAATAGTTAGGAAAGATTCATTTATCCAATACAAATTAGCTATTAATTTTGGATTAATTATTTTAAGTTTTTTTATAGTCTTAATAATTTCAGGTAGTCAAATTTTTGATCTTTATACTTATAAATCTAGTTCTTATATTTGGACGACATCAATCTTCTTTTTAGGAATTTTGTATTATAAATATTCAAGTGTTGATATGGATAAGATTCTAGTAAAACTTCTAAATCCAGTTTTATTTGTTGCATATCTGATGCAAGTTTTTATTATTCCTGATTCACTGGTAAATTTTTTTCTATCTATATCCGATAAATTTGAGCCACATAAAGGCTCAGATCTTACTTTACTTTTTGTAATAACTTTTCTTTTAAACGATAAATATTACAAAAATCATAGATTTTTTAGTACATACTATGTGTTATTTTCATCTTTATATTTACCATTTCTTTATTACAAAAGCAGGGCCTCCTTTATAGCTGTTTTTCTTTTTATCATCTTTCAATTTTTAAAAAATAGAAATATTTACTTTAAACAAACATCTCTTCTTAAAATAGCTTTAATTTTGGTTGTATCTGTAATTATATTTTTACAATCTGTTTTTTGGGTAAGGCAAAGTGGAATTATTGTAATTTATGAAGCTAGAGAAAATGTCGTAAAGCTTGTAGAACATAGAACAAAAACATTTGTTAAAGAATCACCAGGGTTATTTTGGATAAGTGATGGTAAGTTGAGGACTGCTGATGGAAATTTAATGTGGAGGTTAGATATATGGCAAGATATTATTTACGATCTTAGCGATAATGACAAAGTTTTATTTGGATATGGCTACGATGACATAATACCCGTAATGAAATGGGAAAATGGTTATAGATTAGGTTTGGATGGTCTCAATGAACATGTACATAATAATTGGTTTAATATTTTTGCACGAGGTGGGCTGTTTCAATTAATTTTTTATTTTCTTTTTTATTATTTTATAGTTTCTATTTTCTACAAAAAAAAGAAAAATCTAGAAATATTATTTTTAATTCTCCCTATTTTATTTGTTTCTTTTTTTGATTCGTCGATGGAAAATTCTCACTTTCCCATTTTGTACTATTTTTTTCTCGGTAGAGAACTTCTAGATACCTAGTAAATTAGTGTAGTATCATAGGAATTATGAAAGCATTCATTACCGGAATTACAGGCCAAGATGGTTATTATTTATCAAAACTACTTTTAGAAAAAGATTATGAAGTTCATGGAAGTGTAAGAAGATCCTCAACATTCAATACTTCAAGAATAGATCCTATAATGGCAGAATATGAAAAATCTGGTCAATTTAAATTACACTATGCTGATTTAACTGATGGATCTTCAATTAGCAATTTAATTAATTTAATTGAACCAGATGAAATTTACAATTTAGCAGCGCAGTCACACGTAGCAGTATCTTTCAAAAATCCTATGTACACAAGTCAAGTAGGTATTGGACTTTTAAATATTTTAGAGACAATAAAAAACTCAAAAAATGAAATAAAATTTTATCAGGCCTCTTCATCGGAAATGTATGGTGGATCAAGTGAAGAGTTATTGAGTGAACAATCATTACTTGATCCAAAGAGTCCTTATGCTGCTTCTAAAGTTTTTTGTCACAATCTAAATAAAATATATAGAGATTCTTACGATATGTTCTGTGTAAATGGAATCTTGTTTAATCATGAATCACCTTTCAGAGGAGAAACATTTGTGACTAGAAAAATATCAAGAGCTGTGGGAAGGATTTACACCGGTATTCAAAATAGCTTAACTTTAGGTAATTTAGATGCAAAAAGAGATTGGGGTTTTGCAGGAGATTACGTCATAGGAATGTGGAAAATGATGCAGCACAAAACTCCTGATGATTGGGTTTTAGCAACCGGAGAAACCCATAGTGTAAAAGAGTTTGTTGAGATAGCTTTTAAATTAGTTGATTTGGATTGGCAAAAGTTTGTTAAAACAAACGAAAAATTTCTGAGACCTAATGAAGTCGACCATTTATTAGGAGATTCCTCAAAAGCAAAAAAAGACTTAAATTGGAATCCTGAAGTAAGCTTTGAGGAGCTAGTAAAAATGATGGTTGAAAGCGATATAGAAATAGCAAATAGAGAAAAAATTTTATTAGAAAAAAAAATTAATAAAACCAACTTGGGAAAATCCAAAAATAGACTAACTTATATTTTCTAAAAACCAATCATATGTTAGCTTAATTCCTGATCTCAAATCAATTTCTGGAGACCAACCTAGATTATTAATCAAAGATGAATCTAGTAATTTTCTTGGATTACCATCCGGCATTTGAGAATCAAATATTAAATCTCCATCAAATCCAACAATTTCTTTTATAAGATTTGATAAGTTTTCAATACTTATTTCTTCACCACTGCCTATATTTATTAACGACTCTTCAGGGGTTCTATTTATTAGAAATAAAATAGCTTTTGCTAAATCATCAACATGCATAAATTCTCTCAGTGGCTTTCCAGTACCCCAAATACTAAATTGTTCTTGTTCGTTAATCTTTGCATTATGCATTCGAAAAATTAGCCCCGGAATTACATGGCTATCCATTTCAGAGAAATTATCGTTTGGCCCATATAAATTTGTTGGCATAAGATTTAAAACCGTATGACCAAATTGTAAATTTAAAGAATTTGCTAGTTCAATTGCTGTCAATTTTGCCATTGCATAAGGTGAATTTGTTGGCTCAAGCATTCCAGACATAATACTGTCTTCCTTAATAGGGTTTTCCGCATTCAATGGATATATACAGCTGCTTCCTAGGTTAACAATTAAAATATTCTTATTTTTTATACACGACTCTAATATATTCATATTTATTTTTAGATTCTCGAGAAGAAATTCACTTCTTTGAGAACTATTAGCATGAATCCCCCCTACTTTTGCCGCAGCATTAATAATTATGTCAGGTCGAAATTCATTTATGGTATTTTGCGTTTCTTCAAGTGAAAATAGATTAGTGTCTTTACGGGTTGAAAATTTTATATTAAATTTATTTTTGTCTAATATTCTCCTGAGTGAATTTCCAACAAGTCCATTTGATCCAAAAACTAAAATTTTTTTCATTATTATGATTTTATTCGAATTCAAATTTTTTAAATAGTTATTTTAAAAAGACACTTAGTATTTGTTGTCAACATATTTCAAACAGTTACCATATCTATTGTGTTAAATTTTCTTTATTGTTTTGATGAAAATTACAATCAAATGGGATTTACATCAATTATTTCACTACTTGATTCGATAAATCAGAAAATAAATATCAACATAATCCATAAATATGAAAAAAATAACCAATTTGTCCCCAAAATTATCATTAATCACAAAAATTTGAATTCCTTAAATGTTTTTCCTTTTGACAGATCATTTGATTTCTTTCCAAATGTAGAAAAAAGTCATATTTCTGAGGCAACATACTACAGATTGTTTTTGGAAGATTATATTAAAAAAGATGATTTTTATATTTATTTGGATGCGGATGTAGTCTGTATAAAAGATCCGTCATCATATATATCGTCCAAAATAGATTTGATGCAAAAGAATCAAATACCTATTTCTGCAATGCGTCATGAAGAAATTTTAAAGGACGATCAAAGAAGTATCAACCTAGGGATATCAAATGGAAAATACTTCAATGCTGGGGTAATGATAATAAATAATAAGTTATGGAAGAAATTAAATATAAAAGATTCAGCAATAAAAATCATAAATGATAAAAATGATGACTTATACCTCTGGGATCAAGATGTTTTAAACATTTTGTTTAGTAGTAATTATGAAAATATTGATAAAAACTACAATTATCGAATGAATCTTTTAAATTTTCAAGACGAAGAAAAGTCATTCATTGATAAAAATGTTTATTTCATTCATTATTATGGTAAGTCAAAACCTTGGACAATTAGGGGCATTAGTTTTGGGGTATCAGAATATTATCAAGAAAATTACAGAAAAATAAATAAAGAAAAATACCACATAACCCATATTTGGAAAGTAAACTCTTTACTTTTTCTAATAAAATTAATATTTTCAAAAAAAGTATTGAATCTAACCCATCCATTTCTCTTTTTAAGAGATTCATTATTTAGTTTTTTTAGGTAACATTTAAAACTTTATATCGTTATAAACTGAATATTATGTGTGGTTTTATTGGTGCTTTATCTAATCAACCTATCAATCATCAAAAATTATTAAATGTAAATAAAAGATTAGAATGTCGAGGGCCTGATCAAAAAGTAGATATTAAAGGAAATCTTAATGAATTTAATGAAAATTTGAATTTAAACCACTCACTTATATTTAACAGACTTTCAATCATAGATTTAAGCGATCATGCAACTCAACCTATGTTCTCAAGACAATTTAATACTTTAATTATGTTTAATGGTGAAATCTATAATCATAGAGAATTAAGAACTGAACTTGAAAAAAAGAAAGTTGATTTCAATACTTCCCATTCAGACACAGAGTTACTTCTTAATGGATTGTCAGTAGAAGGAATAAGTTTTGTAAATAAATTAATTGGACAATTTGCAATAATCTTCTTTAACTTCAATACTGGTAGAACTTTTTTAATTAGAGATCGCATCGGTCAAAAACCACTTTTTTATTTTTTAAATAAAGAAACTTTTATGTTTAGTTCAAATTTAAAATCTCTATCTGAATTGATTAGAAATGTAGAGATTGATTTTCAATCTTATTCAGAATATCTAAACTATGGTGTTGTTCCATCACCTAAAACAATTTACAGAAATATTTTCAAACTTGAACCAGGTCAATATATTGAGCTTGATTTATTAAATAATTTCAAAGAAATTAAGAATGAGCTTTATTGGAATTTGGAAGACTTTAAAAATGAAAATGAATTTGAAGAAGAAAAATTTTTAGATTTACTACAAAGTGCTGTAAGTTGCAGGAGAGAAGCAGATGTTGATATTGCTGCCCTTTTATCTGGGGGAGTTGATTCAACAAGTATTGTAAAATTGTTAAATAATGAAGACAATATTGTTAATACTTTTTCCATAGGTTATAAAGATAAAAAATATGATGAAAGCAAATGGTTTGATTTAGTAAATAAAAAATACAATACAAACCCGACTGTTGAAATTTTGAATAAGAAAGATATTGATAAGTATGTTATGGAATCTATATACGCTCTTGATGAGCCATATTCAGACCCATCAACTATCCCTTCCTATGTTGTAAATAATCAAATTTCTAAATATTTCAAAGTTGCTATAACTGGTGATGGTGGTGATGAACTACTCGGGGGTTATAAAAGACTACAACAAATCATGAATCAAAATAAGTACAACTCATATGCTATAAATTTAATTTTTAAAATGTATCCCTGGTTTTTAGGTTCGGGCAACAGAATACTTTCTAAATCAAAAAATTTATCAGAAAATTATATTTCATATTTCTCAGATAAAAAACTGTTAAAAAACTTAGATTTACAAGATTATAAAACTTTGGAAAAAAAATTTATGAATGATAATCCTAAATCAATTAAAGATTTTATGATTTTTGATTTCAAATTTTACCTGTCTGAAATGATGATGGTAAAAGTTGACAGGACATCAATGGCAAATTCTGTAGAAGCAAGATCACCATTCGTTGACCACAGATTAATCGAATATATAATGTACTCAAATGTTGATTCATTAATTGGTAATCCAAAATATATTTTAAAAAATATTTTAAGTAATGATTTTTCTGGAGAATTTTTGAATAGAAGCAAAATGGGATTTGTATTTAATCTAGAGTCTTGGATTTATGAAAACCTTGATGAAATTGAGGGATATATAATTGAAACCGATAGTTTTAATATCTATAAAAGAAATAGTATAAAAAAACTTTCAATCAATAAATCACGAATAAATGCTCAAAGGTTGTGGAAAATGTATTTAATTCAAAAATTATTGAACACTTAGATTTAGATAATCATCAAACGTTTGATTTACAAGATTAGATAATGAATTCTGCTTATAAATTTCATTTGCTGCATTAACAGATAAAGTTTTCAAATTATCTTCATCCTTTAAAAGAGTAGATATTCTAAACATAAAGCTATCACCTGAATCAATAAGAAAACCATTAATATTATTCTTAATAATTTCGCTGTGATTCTCTATATTGCTAACAATAGGAATACATCCATGTGACATAGCCTCTAAAAGAGACTTTGGATTTCCTTCAAAAAGTGATGAAGATACATAAAAAAGATAATTTTTATATAATTTTGATAATTCTAAATTATCAACTTTACCTAAAAAATTAACTTTTATTTCATTTAATTTTGCAAATTTTTTTAATTGGTCAACTTCTGATCCTTCTCCAACTATATCAATTGTGTAATTGCTTTTTTTAAAATCTTTTAAAAGTCTCATATAATTTTTTTGATATTCAATCCTTCCCACTGTGAGTATTTTGTTTTTGTATCTTTTTTCTGGATCGGTAATTTTAAATTTCTCGACCCAATTTTTTCGTAACATAGCTTTATAATTTGTGATCTTATAATTTTTGAGATAGTTCAAATCGGAGAGGCTTGTAACCGTAATTAAATCTGAGTATTTCAAACTTAATTGCATAAGCTTAAAAAAAATTTTTTGTTTAAAGTACGATTTTTTATCATAAACTGAAAAACGATAAGTATCGTAACCTGTTCTTAAAATCATCGGAACCTTAGTAATTTTTTTTAAAGCTAAAGAGAGCCAGACTCCATTAAGTTGGTTTTGTTTAATTATGTCGAAATTTTTAAAATAAGATATATTTTTGATAACAAAAAAAATAGGATACACAAAATTAACAAATTTATTACTTGGTGGCTCTTTTTTGTAAATAGGTATGATATTTATACCATAATCTTCAAAGTTAAACTCTTTATCTTTTTTACCTCCATATGTTAAAAATGTAAACTTAACACCTTTTTCTTCATTTAATTTCTTGAATATCTTTAGTTCTTTATCGAGGGTTCCGCTTTTATCCCAAGTAGATAAAGAATACATAAAAGTGAAAACATACAAAACCCTCATCATAAAATATCATAATGATTAAAAATTTTAAAAAATAGATGAAATTTTATATTGTTGTACAGTAATTATTGTTTTTCCTTAAAATCATAGAGGGAGTTAAATGGTTGCAATAATCGATTCACCAGATTTTATGTTTTCTGATGAGGATGTAAACAGCTATTCAAAAATAAAAAAATTTAGATTATTTATAAAAGGTATAATCGTAGGATTAATTTTTGAAAACACGGAGAAACAAACATTTTGCTTTTTTATGAACACTTTGTTTAGAAGTAAAAATAAAATATTTTACGAAGATGGGTTTTATACAAAAAAAATTTTAGGAAAATACAACTTTAGTTATCCAAACAAACGTATTGTGAGAATCATAAAAAATGAATCACATCACTTAAGAACAATTTTTCAGTCTTACTGCCTTGACGAATTACAATTTGAAAAAAATGATGTAATTATTGATTGTGGAGCTAATGTAGGTGAACTAAGATATTCATTTCTTGAAATGGATATTGATGTGAATTATATTTCATTTGAACCTGATCCGTATTCTTTTAAATGCTTAGAAAAAAATATTGCTACTGAAAACCTAGGAAAAATAAACAATATAGGCTTATCTAATGAAAATGCACCTAAAGAGTTTTTTATTGATGCAGAGGGGGCAAATTCTTCATTAGAGTACTTTGGAATAAAAAAAAGTGTAACTATTGAATCAAAAAAATTAGATAATTTTTCATTGGATAAAATTAAATTATTAAAAATTGAAGCAGAAGGTCATGAAAAAGAAGTTTTAGATGGCGCTATAGAAACATTAAAAAAAACACAGTATGTTGCTGTTGATTATGGTCCTGAAAAAGGTATTTATCAAGAATCTACTGCAAGTGATGTAATAAATCTTTTGTACGAAGTGAACTTTGAGCTTATCAAAACAAGTAACTTTAGGGAAATAGGTTTATTTAAAAATAAAAATTTAGAAATTCAGAATGACTAATTCTGAAAATAAGAATAAAAAAATTGTATATCTTTTTACTTCTGGAAGAAAATCACGAATAGATAGTAATGAAAATTATGCAAAAGAATTTTTTTATTCTTATTTTGCTATTAAAGAGATAAATGAAGAAACTTACATATCAGAAATTCAAAATATAAAAGTATTTTTAATTAATTATATTGATAAATATCTACAGAAAATTACACGTTTTCCTATATCTTTGACCTGTTTTTTTAATAAAAAACTAAGAAAGGACTTATTTAAAGCGGACACAATTCTTTTAGTTAATGAATCTGTAATGTTTTATTCTTTACCATTTTTAATTGTTAAAAAAATTTTGAAGAAAGATTTAAAAATTATCTTATTTACAATGGGTCTTTTTTCAGATCATAGAAAAAAGAATAAAATAGATTTTGTAAGAAAATTTATTCTTAAATCAGTCTGTATCAAATATATTGATACCTTTTTTTGTTTAGGTGAAGGTGAGTATAACTATATGGTTAAATCATATCCAAGTAAATTAGAAAAATTTAAATATATTAATTTTGGAATTGATACTACTTTTTGGAAGGATCCTCTTGAATATAATTCAATAAACAGAAAGTATATATTATTTATTGGAAATGATCTCAACAGGGATTATCAATTTTTAGTAAAACTTGCAAACACCTTGACAAATGTAAACTTTAAAATTTTATCATCAAGATTAAATAAAAACGATTTTGATTTTAAAAATGTTGAAGTAATTGAAGGTGTATGGTGGAAAAATTTAGTAAGTGATAATGATATAAAAAAGCTATACAGTGAAGCGTTACTTACAGTTTTGCCGTTAAAAGAGTCTCTTCAACCTTCCGGGCAAAGCGTTGCCTTGCAATCAATGAGTATGGGAACTCCTGTGATGCTCACAGAGACAAAAGGACTATGGGACATGAAAAATTTAAACAATAATGAGAACATATTTTTGATGAGAGAAAACAATGTATTGCAATGGCAACAAAAAATAAATGAAATTTCACAAAATAATGAAATTTTAAAAAAAGTTTCTTTAAATGGTCTAGAGACAATTAGGTCTATTTACGACATAGATAAGTTTGATAAAGCGGTTATCTATAATTTAAATTTGTAAATCTAAAGTCAAAGAATTTTTCCTTGTAGCCTTTTATATAATTTTTATACGGCCTTTTTATTTCGTTTGCTAAACCGAATGCATCATAACCAAATTGATCAATTTCAAGATTTTCTAATTTTTTCTTTATAAAAGTTGGATGTTGAGAAAGATTTATTTTATGTGTATGGAATTTATATTTTTTTTCAATCATCTTTATCCATGCTTCATATGCAACTTTAGGTGTTTCACCACCTCTATCACCGTAATTACCAAATTGTCGATACCAAGCTCTGGCAAACCTTGCTCTATCATTAGCAATTATGTCTTTTGTTCTAAATAAAGAATCATATTGGTAAATAGGTATGCTTGCATTTGGTAAATCTGAAAAATGTAGTATTTTATTCTTTAGCGTCGGTAAGCATAGATCACCTCCACCATTAAATTTTATATCAGAAAACTTTTTTTTGTTTAATGCAACCGCAAGCCGGGTCTTTATTTGAAATCTATCAGGTGTGAAAAATTGATACTGAGGAAAAAAAATTGCCGGATATTCACTATATTTATATAAGATTTTTTGCAAGGAATTTAAATCTTTTTCATGAAAAAAGTAATCAATATCCATTCTAAATACCCAGTCACTATTTGTCTGGTCATATCCTTTTTGAAAATATTTACCTATCAATTCAAATTTAAACTCTTCAGGCCAATCTTCACCAACTGTAACTATGTCATCAAAAAAATATTTATAGCAGTTTAAAGCCTCTTTCCATGGATCACCTCTTTGTTCAGGGTTAGTCATTGTTGTAAAGCAAGAAATTTTCATTTTTTAATCTCTTTATATCTCATAAAATTACTTTATTAGAATCTTAAAGTAAGAGTTATAAAATTTATAGTTTATGAGAAAATATCTAACAATTTTATCTGGTCATCCAAGAGGTGGTGAAAAGACATGGAATTCTCTTTATAGAAATGTAATTGAGCCATTGAACTCAGATCTAGCAGTTCTTACAGGCAACAAATGGATTAGCAATCAATCTTTTGTTAAAAAAAGCAAATATAAATGGTTTTTTGATGAACCAGATGATTGGTTTAGTTATTACGAGGAAAGATATCATGGAAATTGGAAAGAATATTTTGAACTTGGTAAAAATACTGGTTTATACAATTCAGGATCTATACACTTTGCACTAAAAGATATTTTACTGAATAATTATCTAGATGAAATACAGGCCTACGAACAAATAATCTTTACAAGATTTGATCAGTTTTATATAAAAGAACATCCAGAATTAAATAATAAGTTTATTTGGATACCTGAAGGCGAAGATTATTTTGGGATATGTGACAGACACGCAGTTGTTCCTTCGGATTATATAAAAAAATATCTTGATATTGTTGACTACATAAACAGTAAAGAATCAATTGAAACAAAGGATGAGCTTTTAAATTGTGAAGTTACTTACAAAAATCAATTATTAAATAATGATCTTTTATCGAAAGTAAAACGATTTAAGAGAAGTCAATTTACAGTATCCATTAAAGGTGATAAAAATAATTGGAGAATTCCTAGATATAAAATTCATTTGTTTGGTGGAATTTTCTTAAAGTATCCAGATGAATTTCTTGATTCAATAAACAATTTAAGAAAATATGAAAAACTTAGACTCTTTTTGTCTAACAATTTCCAAATAATTTCCTATTATTTTTACTTATTACTAAGAAAAAAATTAGGAACTTTTAAACAAACTACTTTTAAAAAGTAACAATAATGTATTAAAAACAAAATCTATAGATTATTCTTTAATTAGAAAATGAATAACGATTTTAAAGTATTTGTACCAGCCGCTGGTAAAGCAACAAGACTATCAGGTTTACCAAAATTTTATTTGCCTTTAAAACATGATGATTTTTTACTGAACTATCATATCAGCAATCTTCAGCAAAAAGAAAATTTTGATATATGTCTTGGTGTGAATTCCAGTTTTTACGATAGTCTTAAAAATACATTTGAGGATATTAAAATTTTAAAAATTGAATCAGATTCGATGGTTGAAACTGTGTTTAAGCTTGGATTAACAGAAACAAGTAATTCATTGGTAATTATGCCGGATACCTACTTTAAGGATTATCAAATTGTATATGATATGGCTGATTTACTCATTAACAACAATTTTGATATTGTGTTGGGTCTTTGGAAAATAAGAAGTGATCAAATAGGAAAATTGGGTCAATGTGTTATATCCTCAAATCAAGTATTGGAGATAATTGATAAAGATATAACCTGCAAAGAAGATTTTTTTTGGGGATCTATTTGTTGGAAAAAAGAATTTAATAAATACATAGACTTAAACGATCAACACTTCGGTATTTCAATTAATCGTGGAATAGAGAATAATCTGAATGTTGGTTATGTAATTTCAGATAGCGATTATTTTGACTGTGGCACCTTTGACGAATATAAATATATGTTAGAAAATATAAATAGTTGAAAGAGATACTTTATAAATCGTATAAGGATAGAAGGTCTGTACCGAAAAATTTACTAAATAAGGATTCAAAATTATTTGAGCATGAATACATTAAAAAAATTCCTGATTCCTATTTATTTAGATCAAAAAATATAACATATTTTAATTCAATAATTCTATCTATTTCTAGATTAAGATATTTTAAAAAATATTCTTTTTTTGGAGACAAGACAATGCTTGAAAGATTTAAAAGAATAATAAAAAATTACTCTATATCAAACAAAAATGAAATCATTATAGAAAAAGGTATTTGGTTTACTGATCATAAAAGCCATGTTTATTTTCATTGGATTTTAGATTCCTTGCAACGTGCAGAAATAAGCTACAAATATCAAAAAGAGTATCCTTTATTAGTCCCCGAAGAATTATATGAAATAGCATTTGTATCTGAAAGCCTAGAACATCTTGGTTTTGAGTATAAAGTATTAAATAAAAATCAGATATACAAATTAAAAGAAGTTCTAATTATTAGTAAAACTGCACAAACTGGCAATTACAACAAATACATTTTAGATAATCTTGTAAAACGATTTTTTTCTTTCTCCAAAAAAGAAAAATCTTCTCCTAATAAAAATTTATTTATATTGAGAAAACAAAAAAGAGGAAGAAACATTAAAAACTTACATGAAATTGAAAGTATTTTAGAAAAATACAATTTCGAAACAATTGAATTTGAAAACTATAATTTTAAAGAAAAAATAAAGCTGTTATCAAATTGTAAAAACCTTGTTGGAATCTTTGGCAGTGGATTAACCAATATCATTTTTATGAAAAAAAATACAAATGTAATAGAGATAAGACGTAAAAATGACGATAAAAACAATGCATTTTTCTCACTTGCTTCTTCAATGAATATTAATTATTTTTATCTTTTTTTTGAATTTGGTGAGAATGGTTTAGAAATTAACGTTAATAATTTTGAGTATTTGGTAAGTCGTTTACCATAATTATATGAAAAAAATAATCTTTTTCAGAATTTTATTTAATCTTACTTTTTTAAATTTACTTTTATCTAATTTAAGCAATATCGACAACGGACGTATTCTAGAGGCATTTTATAGAAATTTTTCTCAAGACCTTATTAAGATCTCCTTTCCTGCAGATATATCTTTTACTTATTTCATATTTTCTATTCCTACTGCAGTCGCACTATCGATCTTATATGGAAGTATTGTAAACATTAAATTTGATACTGATAATATCCAAACAATTTTAAGAAAGACAATACTAATTTTCATTATAAATACCTCAGTAACAAGCACTGCTATTTTCTTTTTTAGAACATACGAACTTCTCTCTAGGTTTTATGTATTAATGTTTTTTATTCTTTATCCATTGTTAATAATATTTGTTGAATATTTAGCATTTTTATTAAACAAAATTGAAAAAAAGTTAATCAATAATTTAACATTTGCATCATTATTCACAATATTTATTGTCTCAAATTATTTCTTACTACTTGACTCTCAAGAAAATATCATAAATGAGAATAAATTTGAGGAAGATGTAGCAATTGATGCTAGTAAAATAATTTTTCAAAACAATGTCGCCGAAAAATTTGTACTTGATGAAGAAGAGTGTAATGAATGGAAAGGCACAGGAACATTCTCTGGATGTATACAAACAGAAAGCATCGAAATAAAAGAGTTTGATATTCAAGTGACAAATATTATCAGTTATCAAAATGAACTTTATTTCATATTAAAAGAAGGCCTTGTTTACAAACAATCAGGGGAAAATGAAAGTCTAGAGCTATTTTTGGATATATCAGACAGAGTTCATACAAACTTCCCAGGAGTTTCTCAAGGTTTGTATAGTATGGCTTTCAAACCAGACAATTCTCATTTTTTAGTGACTTACTCTAACGATGATATTGCACTTGTAATTGAAAAGTATTATTTAGATAACAACATGAGTCCAATTCTTGATAATTCTGAAATTATGTTGAAAATATCAAACAATGTTAGATTTCATTTTGGAGGATCTTTATTCTGGTCAGAATATTTCGATGGATTTCTTGTGGGTATTGGTGATATGAGAGAAAATATTATGCCTCTAGTACACTCAGACGCTTTAAACACAACAAGTTATAAAGGAAAAATAATTCTTCTAGATTCTGATAAAAAGCTTAATGCTCCATTAATTAATGAACATGGGTTGTTCGAAAGTTTTAAAAATATCGTTGCATATGGACTTAGAAATCCCTGGCAATTAATGGAATATGAAAATAAGTTATATGTAACAGATGTTGGATCACAATTTATAGAAGAACTACATGAAATTATTTATGATGATCAATATATTAACGAAGAATACAAATCCGTATCTTTTGGATGGCCAGTTTTGATGGGAGAAGACTTATCATACTCATACGAGGAGAGAAATAAAGAGGCACTTACACGACTTGATGGAAGAATAACAGATTTATACTTTTGGGAAAATGGTATTGGCACCAAAGCAGATGAATATATAATCGAAAATTCAGTACCTCCTGCACTTCAATACGATCATGTTGTAAATCCAAATGTAATTAGAGCAGCAATTATAGGTGGCGATATAATTACTGATGAAAATAGTAAATATAAAGATTACTATTTTTTTACTGACTATGTTGAATCAGAACTTTATGGTTTCAATATTAATACAAGAGAGTTACTTATTTTTCCACTACCAATAGTAAGTAATGCAACCTCTCTTAGAGTAAGTCCATTTTCTGAGGATACATTATTAATTGCATTCATTAATAATTCAGTAATGAGTGTAAAGCTTCCATAAATTATTTTTTAATAAAAAAATACATATAAAATAGTTATTGTTTGTGGATTTAAAAAATTTAAAAAATAACGAATATATTTCAAGCTATAACTTTGCAAGGATTGCTGATAATGTATACGCAGAGTCACTAACTTTAAATCAATATGAATCAATAAAGAACAATAATACAAAAATTATTTCAAAATCAGAAAATCAAATTCTCTATATAAATACAAATTTTTTAATAAAAGAAAATGATGTTATTTTTTGTAACACATATATGATTGAGTCTTTATTTAAAGTTTTGAGAGATGTTAAAATTTTAACAAATATAAAGTTAATCACTAGTCAAACTGACCATTTAATCACTGAAGAGTTATTTCGTTCAAAACCTTTATGTATAAGTGAATGGTATAGTGTGAATGTTGGTTTTGTCCATAAAAAATTAATTCCAATTCCATTAGGTCTAGTTAATGAGTATTCAGATAAAAATTTACAGATTGACGATTTTGCAAACCAAAAAATTAGGGTTGATAAAAAAAATATAATTTATTCTAATTTTCAGATAAATACAAACTATCAGCACAGGAAGAAGGTTTTGAAAAATTTAAAGGATAACAATTCAACAATAATTGCTGAACCAAATCTTAAAAATAATGAATATATGAAAAATTTACTTTCACATAATTTTATTGTTTGCCCTTGGGGAAATGGAGTAGACTCTCATAGAATATGGGAGACACTTTATTCAAATTCAATACCAATAATCTTTAAACATCCAACTTTTAATACACTTTATGAACTTCCCAAAATAGAAATTTCGGATTTAAAACAGCTTAGAAATCCATTGTTAACAAGCCAATTTGTAAACGAGGAATTAAATTTTGATAAGTTAAATATTTTATGGTGGGAGATTTTGATTCGAAATAATAAGGTCAAAAATTCAGATACTTTTCAATTCAAAAATATATCAGAGTTTGAAAATATAAAGTTAAATCATAAACGAATCTTAAAAAAAGAACATAATAAAAAAATTTCAAAAACACTTTTCAGAAAAATTGACAACAAAATAAATAAACTAATTAAATGAGTTATTTTTTTAAAATTAAATCTTATTTATTTAGACTTGATAATTTGCAAATAAATAAGGCTAAATATTTTAAAAAACTATTTTTTTTCGTAGCATTGAAGTTTATCAATTTATACAGATGGATAAAATCATATATGATTTATAAATCTTGTGATAATCTAGACGTTTTTTTTTCATCAATCAACATAAAATGGTACGGTGGAAATGAAGGTCACACTCAACAAGTTAAAGAAGAAACCTTATATTTAGAAAACTTATCGAAAAATTCTAAAAAAATTCTTGAAGTAGGTTTCAACGGCGGACACTCTGCTGAGACATTTTTAAAAAGTAATAAGAACGTCATTGTTACTTCTGTAGATATAGGTTTTCATCATTATGTTAATTTTGGATATTTCTATTTAAGAAGAAAATACAAGAATAGAATAAAATTATATATTGGAGATTCGACCAAAGTTCTTCCAAAATTAATATCTAAAAATTACCAATATGATTTAATTTTTATAGATGGAGGACATGAATATAAAATAGTGAAAAGTGATTTGGTTAATTCAATTAATCTAGCTGACAACGAAACAACCATCATTGTAGATGATGTTTATTTTCCAACGGATGACTCTGAAAAAAAGTTTATTGACTCCCATAACAATGGGCCGTCACAGGCTTGGAAAGAAGTTGTGAAGAAAAATAAAATTATTGAAGTTGATTACAAAGAATTCAAGTCAAAATCAACTAACAAAAGATCTATAGTCATCGGTAAAGTAAAGTAATCAAAAATTATTTATATTTTTCTACACCTTGTTTAGTAATAATTATCTCTTTATCTTTTATCATCCAATAAAAGTAAGTTATTTTCTCATCAATTTTTTCGGGAAACTCTAAGTAACACTTTTTTATGAATATAAAGTATATATTCATTATTCCCTGTTCATTAGTTACTGATAATGGATATTTTTCAACAAGATTAATGATTTCATTTTTTGTATTATTTGTTATTAAGCTTGTGTCATAAAACATTAAGCCTGTTTGAAAATAGTCAGTAACATTCAAATCAAAATTATTATTTAAATCTTCAAAACCTTTTGTCGTTTTATCAAATTGTGACGAAAGAGATTTTTTATAATCAGGATAAGAGTCTGCTCTTGCTAAGAGTTTATTATTTTTCCTTAGTTCAAGTAGAGGATTTATATCGTGATGTATTTTCATATTCACATCTAAATAGAAAATAAAATTCCAGGCTTTTAGCCTTTCATCAAAAAGATGTAATTTGTGCCATTGAAACTTTTTTGTTTGAAACCTGTTTGGTTGATCATTAAATTTTGTTTCAGTCAATCTCTTCTTTGCATTATTTGATAAAACAATTTTTGAAAATCTAAATATTTTTATTTTTGAATCGTTTCTTAGGATCTTTAGGAAGAAAAGAGGTGTGAATTTTCCAGTTACAATAACTATATCTCCATAGTATTTTCCTACGTGTCTTATTTCGTATATAAAGTTATGTAAGTGTCTCCAAGCGTATTTAAAATTTACGACAACTGCTATAGAAGTATTGGTTTTCATTATTATTTGATATTCAAATTAATACTAACAAATGAAAATTTGATAAAAGCAACTTGTATGTAATTATTTTTCAATTTCAATTAATGTTTATAATTCTATCTAGAATTAATAAATTAAAACATTATGATCAAAACAATTAAGTCATTGAATGAAAGCAAATACGATTACATTTATAAGCTCTTTTTTTATGTTATTTTTTACTATACATGTGTCGCTCTTTACCTGACTTTTGATATTGCTCAGTCTCCTGATTTTGAAAAGTACTACAAATATTTTGAATATTATTCAGGAAAAATTGATAAAACTGGATTAGAACAGGGAAATCTTTACTTTTTTTTTTCATTATATTATTTCTGTTATAATTTCGTCTTTCATGGATGACCGAACAGTTAATGAAATAATAAATGTATCAGTACATTTAGTGAATAGCATCATATTTTTATTTGGCTTAGTTGGTTTTCAAAAGATCCTAAAATTTAAAAAATATAAAACTTCATACATATATCTTGTTTTAACAATAGTTTGTTTTTTACCTGCGTCTATTCAGCTTAGACTTACTTTGAAACCTGAAATTATAGCTTTTTCACTATTAGGTTGGACCTTTTACCATTTAAGTAAATATCTATCATCAAATAATCAGATTCATGTTTTAATGCTTTTGCTAACATTAAGCACATTACTTACATCAAAAATCTCAATTTCCTTAATTTTATTGATTGTTTTATCACTAGAAATTTATACAAACCACAAAAAGCTTTTTGATAAAAAAAATTTAAAGTTTCTTTTACCTTTTTTAATATTTACCAGTTTTTTAATTGTTGAGAATAGATTTCATAATGGTTTATTTTTAAATGAAGTGAACCACCCGGCTAACTATGATAACAAAGCAGATTTAAAATTTTTTTCTAATCTAAATTCTAAAGATTTAGTAAACAACCCAAATAGATATTTTCATAATGATTCATTTATTTCAATAACTCTTTTTGATACTTTTAATGATTTTTTCTTGATTTATTGGAATTCAGAATATACAGAATTAAATAAAAATCGAGATAAGGAGTTTTTTAAGATTAACAAAATACCTAACAATAGAGGGGTCGTAAATATTAAATTTGATAAAACACAAAATAGCTTTACGTTTTCCGGAGATTTTGACACAAGGTGGGACGATCCTAAATATATTGATGAAACAAGGATGAGGTTCGGTTTTATAATTTCCATATTTTTTTATTTACTATCCTTGGTTCTGAGCTTTATAAGAAAAAATAGGATCATTATTTTATCTCAATTTGTAGGAATGTTCGTAGTTGCTCTTTCCGCACTTGGTGTATTTGGTACCAATAATTTTGATCCAAATGTAGGAGATAGTGTAAAAACATACTATATTTCATTTCTTATTTCATTGTCATTTATTTTTTTACTAATTGAATTATTTAAATTAACAAATTTTGGCTACAAAACTGCTTCAATAATTTTGATATCTTTGTTTATGTTTTTAATTGGGTTTCCATTCAATCATGATGAAGACAGTAAGAATGATATCTTATATAAAAATTCATTAATTTTTACTTGTAGTTTTAATGGTCCTTTAATTGAAAACATAATAGGAATTGATGAAGAAATTAACTGTAATAAAAACTTTAATGATGATGAAGTTTTCACACCAATTACAAAAATGAGAGATATTAATTTTGATATAATCTATTCAAAGATTCCTTTTCTAAGTTTTTTTTCGTTAATACTCTACCTTTTACTATTAAATAAATTTTTTAGGCGCTTTATATTTAATTATTATAAAAAGATTGGAATTAAAAGAAAAAATGGATGAAAGCACAATAATAAATTTATGTGGGGAGTTTCCTAAAGGTTTTGTCAATGTAAATATAAATAGTGATCCTGATTTCGTATTTGAAAATGATCCAAATTTTAATCTCGTAAAACTTTTTGACTCAGACGGAAATACAGTTTTTGTAAACTCTTTTCTTGAGTGTCAACATTATGTAAAAGGTGGATGGGATTATTTACCTTTACAGCTAAATGAAACTTTTTTTCACAATACATTCTTAGGCTTTTGTTTTGTCACAGTAGTTATTGGTTTTTTATTTTCAAAAAAAATATTTATAAATAAGTATTTAAAAATATGAAAACCAAAAATTTTAAATTATTAAAACTCATAACTATTTTATTGTTATTATTTGTTCCATTTTCAATTTCAGACTACTCAGACAATGTAAGACCAGAAAAAATAACTTCTGATCTCAGATTTTATGAAATAAATACATGCAGTATATCACTAAATGAATTTCTAATTAAAAATCCAAATGTTATTTACCAAGATCACTATAAAATTAGGTTTAATAACTATTCATCAGCAAGATGTTTTGGGCAAATCACTGGGGTTGACCAGCTAGGGTATACTTTTTACATTTCTATAGGAACTAACGCATTAGTAAATTTACTCTTACAATCATCATTTTGGATATTGTTAATCTCATTAATTAAATCTAAAAAAGAGTTTAACTACGATTGGAAATCCCTATTATCACAAATTGTTGCAGTTGTCTTTTTTTGTATTTTAATTTATTCAGAAAAAAGATATTATTCAAAAATGTTATTTGAATTAGATTTAGAACTTATTACAACATACATATATCTATTTTCGTATCTCTTTTATGTTTCATTTTTTTCTTATTATGTTTTAAAGACAAGAGAAAAAAAGATAATCTACTTTGTTCCTTTTACATATATTTTGATGGGTCTTTACAGTGGATTCAATTTTTATTTTTTCATGTTATTTTTCGTAATTTTAGGAATAGAAGTAACTTTAAAGAATAAAAAAATTCGGACATATTTCAATTTATTTAACTTACTAATTTTGTTTTGGGGTTATTTTGCCGTAAGTCAAAATTTTTATTTAAAGCCTGACAAAATTCGCGGTCTATCAAGTTCCACTTATAATTTTTTAACAGTTAGCACATGGAGCTACATTGTAATTTTTTCAATTATTGGGATACTTTTTTTTACTTATGAGAGGATCAATGATGTCAATTTATTAAATTTTAGAAATAATTTTATGATTGCAGGGTCGTTAATTTTGACTTTTGGATATTTAGGCTCCTCAATGCCTTATTTCAATTTCATGAATTACTATTACTTTGGTCAGACTAAAGCAGGTACTGATAATCAAAATATATTTTCAGTAAATTACTGGGGAGAAAGTGAAGCTTGGAGAGGATATTTCCCAAGTGCTGAAACTATAGGTGAATTTTTTGCAATTAGTTTAATTTTATTTTTTATAACGTCAAAAATTAAATTTAAAAAGGATAAAACAATCTTTTTTTTCATTCCCTTTTGTGTAGTAGGTTTGTATGCTTCAAACAATAAAGCAGCATTAATAACTCTCTTTTTATGTTTAATTTTAAAATACAATAAAGATTTTCAACTAAACACCACAATTAAGAGTATCGGCTTTCTTTTTGTATTCTTTATATTTATTTATTTTGTAAGAATTGAAAATCTTTTATTTGATTTAGACTTTACATCCAGAAAAATGATTGACATGGGATTTAATTACGGCATTGAAAACAATAGATCAAGCTTTATTAATTATTTTTATTCAAGTGAATCTAATTTTTTTGTACATTTAATTATATTGATCTTTGGCCAGCTAGCTTTCTTAATTAATAGATCGGAGCTGTGGGGACTTTTCTTTTCAAGATTTAATCCAAATAGATTTGAACTTTTAATTGGAACAGGCCCCTTCAACCTCTCAGATCATTACAGTGATATCGATATATCAGCAATTAGAATCTCAACGGGTACTCCACTTGGATTTTTACTTCCCCATTCTTCCTTATTGCTTTTTTTACTATTTTTTGGTGTGGTTGGAGTCTTGATCTTGATATTTATTTTCTTTATAAATAACAAAAATTTAAGATCATATAATTACAACATATTTTTAATTTCATTATTTATTTCAATAAATATTTTTAAAAGTGATTCAATTTTATATTTTTCATCTTTGATTACGTATCTTCTATTTCTTTTTTCATTTAACTTAAATAAAAAAAGAAAAAATAATGAATTAACTATTTAATTTTTCTCTCATAATTCCAAAATAAATTATGTATAAATTAAAGGCAGAGAATATGTATCTATAAGCAGATTCCAATTCCCTATCCTGCCAAATAGTAATATATAAAAGAAACACAAGACCCAAATTAAGAATTAATAAAGACAATAATTCTTTATTTTGTATCTTTTTATTAATGTATTTTGAAAACATAACAAATAAAAATAATAACCCCACAAACAAAGCCATAACACGGTCCAGTTCAATTAAGTTCTTTAAAATTTTTGTAATATTTTCAATCTTGATAGTTTGAAGATTTTTCAAATTATAGAACTCACTAATGCTTAGGTAATTATTTGAAGTTGGAATATTAATAATGAAATTGTAATTTATAAAATTTATTACAAGACCAGTAGCTCCAAATAATAGGGAACCCGGCTGCCTATTTTTAATTGAAATAAATAATATAAAAATCAAAATAAGTATCGAAACAAAAGGTTTTGATAAATATAAAAAACCTATAATAAAAAATGAAAAATATCTTATTTTTTTTGTCTTAAACTTATTATTTGTCATCATAACAAGTGTTATTGGAAAAAATAAATTTACTACTGCTTCACCCATTAAAGAGTTTGTGAAAAGATAGCTCAGCCATGGGCTATTCACAACAATTGAAAAAAATAAGATCAACAATATGATTTTTGTTGAATTTGAAAATTCTTGCTCTATAACAAAAAGGATAAAAAGAAATAGGAACACATTTATTATTGAGGGAGAAAATTCAAAATTTGAAATGTTTAATGACAATTTACCTAATACAGCATAGGTATTATTGATTAACAGTCCATATCCTGGCTCAATATTATTTATTAATGCATAATTCAAATTATTTTCATAAATCATTTTTGTCATAGGAAACCAAAAATATTCAACATCACCATTCTTTAAAATATTTTTAAACAATTTATCGCCAAAGAAATCTTTAATCAGGTTTATTGCCATGTAAACAAATATTGCATAAATATAATTTTGAATAGCAGCTCTTTTTCTAGAAAAAATTATTGATATAGACCAAAGAAAATTTACTATCAAGAAACTAAGGTTAAAATCGAATCTCTCATTTTGAGAAAAAAGAAACAAAAATTGAAAAGCAAAAAAACTTATCAAATACAAAATAATAGAAAATGAAATTGACTCTAGATCAAGAAGCTGATTTATCGAATTACCAATGAAATACAAGAGAAAAAAAATAAATATTGAAAAAAATATATTTCTAAAATCATAATGGGGAACTTTATAATCATTGAGAACAATATTCAAAATAAAGTTTCCAGCAATTAAAGCAACTATTAAGCTTTCGAAATATTTAATGTATAATCTATTTTTCATCTTTTAAGGATTTTTTACTTGAAAAAAAATTTAATAAATCAACTAGTAGATACAAAACTAGAATAATTGATAATCCAATCCATAGGAATAAAGAATTAAAGAGAAAGTTAATAAAAAGTAGAGGCCAAAAGATAAAAAATAAAATTGAATTTATAGATAAGTTGAATCTTGCTGTAATAAAGTTTTTTGAGAATAAAAGTTTTACAAATGTAGGAATTGTTAGTAATGAGGCACGTATTAGAGGAATACTGGATTTTTCATCACTGTAAATTGTTTCTATACCTATTTCACCAACTCTAAAATTATGTGCAGTAACATTGATAAGAAGAGAATTTTCAAAAAAATAATTATTATTTAGTTTATTCAAATCTATTGATTCAAATAAAGTTTTTTTAAACGCTAAAAATCCATTGTTGGGGTCTGATATTGAATAATTTCCAGATATTAGTTTTTGTAAATTTGTAACAAATAAATTTCCAAGTAATTTTGATATTGGCATGCTTTTCAAATTCTTTTTTAAAAGAAATCTATTACCTTTCACAAAGTCTAGGTCTTCTTTGTAAATTTTTGATATAAATTTTGGTATGTCACTTGCTAAGTGTTGGCCATCTCCATCAATTTTGATTATTATTTTTGAATCTAAATTTATAGCTTCACGGATTCCTTTTTTCATTGAATATCCAATACCCATATTTTTTTTATTTTTCAAAACAATTAGTTTTTCACTAAGGTCACTTTTTAAACTTAATATTATTTCTAAAGAATTATCAGTTGAACAATCGTCAATAACTATTAATTTTGAACAATATCTGACAACATCAGAAATTACGTCATTTATTTTTTTTTCTTCGTTGTAGCATGGAATTATTGCTGTAATGTCTTGTACCATCTAAAGTTATCATAGTAATAAAAAAGATAGAACCATAGTACAAAAAATTAATGAAGTTTTTACTCAAAATATTTACTAAATCGAATGCCTCACTGTTAATTTTTTTGGTTTTTACGACTCTAATTTCATATCTTGTTGAATTTAATCTAAATAATACTGCTAATCAATATTTCTGGTGTGTAGAGGTTAATAGTGATTTTATTATTCCTATCATTGGAGAAATCAAACTACCAATTCATTGTGATGAAGGGCCATATTTATCTGCAATTTCCAGTACAGAGTTCTTTTTTTCAGAGATCAATCCTTATCAAAAAAGACCACTTTGGATATTAAGTCTAAATATAATCTTTTCATTTTTTACTATTATTTCTGGTTCACTTCTCTCTGACTATCAAATTTTTAGATTATCAACATTTACCCTACAGCTAATAGTTTTATTTTATATAGCAAAGTTATTTGCAAGCTATCTAAAAATTAACACAAATAAACTAATAAATTATTTTCCTATAATAGTTTTAGTTTTATTTCCAAACATTAGATGGAATATCTTCTTTCCTTCTCACGGAAATTTAACTTTATTAGCAACATTGTTATCCGTATACGTAATTAAAAACCAATTTATAAAATTAAATAATATAGATATTACTTATTTAATATTTGGAATCTTATCTCTAGCACACAGATCTTTTCTAGCTTTTGGATTTCTTGTATTTTTTTACTTTATATTTCATAAAAGATTCAAAGGAAAAACTTTTTTTTATAAGATATTGCAGTTATTAGCCCCAACTGTACTTTATGAACTTATCATACTTTTATCACCTTATAATTCTTATGACTGGAATAGAGCTGAGTACAATCAGTTTTATTGGATCATTGATGCATTTCAATCAAAACAAACTAAAAATGAGGGTGATTTCTGCCAAACTTTTGAAACTTTCTTTATTTGTAATTTAGAAATTACTTTTAATTATTTAATCTTTTTTATGATTCCATCGCTGATTCTATTAATCCTTTACATAACAACGAAGTTATTAAATATAGAAACTTCTTTAATCAATAATCTATTTTATATTTCAATAGGTATTTATTTTTTTTGGTCATTACAAGGCTGGTATCCAGAGTTTAGATTTCTAAATTACAGTATTGGCTACCTGACTTTAATTGGATCGATAATCTTAATTGAGAAACTTGAAGGAAAAAAATTTATTAGTTATATATCAATTATTATTTTCTATTTTTCGATTGATTATCTTCAACCCTATTCTCAAATGAATTTCGAATTTAATAATTTAAACATTATTTCAATTCTTGTCTTTTTTGGATATCTTTTAAATTTAGGTTCTATAAAAAGAAAATAAAATTTTTAATTCTAGAAAATAATTTATATTCTTTTTACCATTAAATAAATATGGCAACTTATTTAAATTTAAAAAGCAATAAAATTTTTATTACTTTTTGCATAATAATTATGCAAATAATGTTTATTCAAAATATAAAAGTATATTTTTGTTTATGGTTTTTCGTTTTATTAAATGAAAAAATATTCAACTCTTTGTATTCAAAGATATTATTTCTATTCCACTATTTTTTTACCTATATTTATATAGTTTTTGACTATTTCTCCAAAACAAACATACCGATTTTTTGGGATATGCAGTCATTTTTACAATTAGTTAACTGTAATTATGATTCAAGTTATGAGTTTGCCTTTTTAAATTCATCTACAACAGTTAGATGCATTGAAGATATTGGATTTGGGCCTTTAAGTTTTTTCCTAAGTGCTAAATTAAATACCATTTTGTTTACCAATATTATTGCAATTTTTTATTTTATTTGTCTATGTTTAATATTGTATAAAAATTTCCAAACTACAGAATTTATTAAAGTTACTTTGTTATTAATGTCTCCAAGTTTTTTATTTTTGTTTGAAAGTCTAAATCCAGATATATTTATATTCATCTATTTCATTTATAGATTTTTACTAAAGAAAGAAAACATAAGAATTGGTATTTTAGATTTTCTATTGCTAACTGTTTTTACACAATTAAAAATATATACCCTTGCTATCTTATTGGGGATATTTGTATATAAATATTTAAATAAAGAGAAAATAAATGTCGCATCTTTTTTTGTTTTATTAAATATATCTTTGCTTACCTATCATTATTTTGTATTAAACAAAGACACACCAATTCCAGTAGCAATAAATAGAACATTTGGAATATTTTCCGACTATTATATTTTCAAAAATTCATTTGGTATTAATTTCTATGTTTTATTTTTATTTCTGTGTACATTTTTAATTTTTATTATTAGAAAAGAGTTATATCAATTTACAAATTTAGATAATTCTGAATATTTTAACTTTGTTGCCTTTATCTATATCCCCATGATTATTCTGATTTTAATTTTTGGAAATTATGGATATAAATTTATATTTGTGATTTTATTTTTTATTGCTCTACCCCTAAATCCTTCATTAATATCGAAAATAATAATTAATTTTTCTTTTCTTTCAACGCCGTTACTTTATTTATTCGGGTATGAATATTCTTCATCAATTTTTAATTTTCTTTTTTATGTTTTTAATAGAATAAGCCTTTTATTTATATTAATTGTAATTGTTTCAATGTTCATGAATATACTAAAAACTGATTTTACAATTGAACACGAAGATGTTGAATAAAAATATAAATAGCATTAAAAATGTAGATTTTATCTTTCTAATTACTATCTTGATTACTTATGCTGGAATTTTTTTATCAAACCAATTTTTCTACACTGTTTTATTTTTAACCTCGGTATATTTTTATACATATAAGAAAAATATTGACACAACTTTTGAAAAATACCTGATAATTTTTTTACCCGTTGCTTTTTATTTAGAAAAAATAAATGAAGCAATACAGAGAAATGATTTACTTTTTTGGGATAATCAATATTTATTTCATTATTTTCGTTGCAACCTTTATCAGAAAGATTATTTTTTACAACTGACAAACATTATCTATGACTGCAAGAGCACATTAGGATTTGGGATTCTCTCAGACATTATTTCTTTTGATAATAACCCCTGGGTTTTATCGATTTTTTTATTTGGGTTAATTTCTTTATTTATTACTTTCTCATTATTCAAAATTTCTCGGGAAAATGTTTTTTTGATAATTCTTTTTTTATTATCACCTGCATTTAGATTCTTGATTTTGTCTTTAAACTCGGATATATTTATTATTCTCTACATTTCATCTTTCTTTTTGAGAAAAAAATTTAAGCTAAATATTTTGGATTATTTAATTTTGACTATCTTCATCCAGCTCAAAATTTATGCGATAGGTATTTTGATTGGATATTTGATAAATACATTAATTTCAAAAAAAACTCTAGAGGCAACTTACTGCAGTCTTTTTCTAATCTCTAATTCTTTAATTGTTGGTATTTTTCATATTGGTATCAATGCATTATCTTCATTTGAGCTTGGTGGTGTTCCGTATGTTTATGCGCCCATATCTAGTTTTGGTCTTTTTGCTGATTATTTGTCATACAGAGATGTAAAAATTAATGAATCAATCGGTAACTTTAATTTTCTACGGATATTTTTGATTATTTTTATCTTTTGTAGTTTGTATATATTCAAATCAAAATTTATAGATTTTACGAAATTTATGGACAAGAAAGAAGTAAGTATTTTTATAACGATAACTCCTTTGGTATTTTTAATAAATCTATTTGCAAACCACGGTTACAAATTTATCTTTAATTTATTGCTAATTTTTTTAATATTTAATTATTTAGGCAATTTACAAAAAATCTTTATTTCATCATCAATACTAAGTACCCCATTTTTCTATTTTCTAAATTTTGACTATTGCTGCCGAACTTATATTCCCAGCTTTGAAAGTACATTAACTTTTTTTTACTCGAGATTATCTTTTTATCTTATAAACTTAATATTTCTTTTGATATTCTTAAAATTAGTTAAATTTAGAAAAGAATTTTCTAACAATTAAATAATTTAATTACTATTCTTCAAATTCTTTATAGAATTTAAATATGATCAGTCTCAACGAGGTGTTATTTGTTGGTATGTCAAAGAACTGCATTTCAACTTTAAAAGAAAACATAATATTTTTAGAAGAATTTCAAAAAAAAACAAATTTACAAATGAAAATAGCTGTAATTGATTCTGACTCAGATGATGGTACAAAAAGTTATTGTAAGGAGTTACTCGATAGTAAAAAACTTGATTATTTTATTGAAATTGATAGTTTGGAGCAAAAATATGACAGCAGGATACAAAGATTGTCTATCTGTAGAAATGAGGCATTAGAGGTTGTCGATAAATGCATTGATGATAATTTAATCTATATACCAATGGATATGGATATAAATTTATTCAAACATATGACAACAGAACAACTAGAGGACACTATTAATTTTCTAATTAATGAGAAAGACATTGAAGGATTATTTCCTTTCTCAATTCCTTTTTACTATGATATATTTGCATTAAGGAAAACAGGGTGGGTCGATAAAAATAATTTATTGATCGCAAGGAAGCTTAAAGATAAATATAAATTATTTTCATTTATTTTTAATTATTATTTTATTTTTCGAAAGCAATTAAGTCCTGAAAAGTTTGATGAGAAACTAATATCAGTAAAAAGTGCATTCGGCGGTATAGGAATGTATAAAATAGAAAAGAAAAATGTGAAAAGTTTAAAATATTCCCATGACGAAGAAGCTGTAGATTACGTAACAGAACATCTATCATTTAATCTATCATTCAAAAATTTATTTATTTATAGTGATTGGAATATTGAGGCACCAAATGAATATATATTTTGGCATTTATTCAGTCTTTTTGAAAAGCTCATTTACATCTCAAAATCCATAAAAAACGACTTAAAGGTTTTTTTTAAGAGGAAGAATTAATGTATAAACAAATAAATTTTATAAACCCTGAGTTGAAACTTTCAAGCAATTTAGCAATAGTAGGATCGAGTGGAAGATTGAATAATTCAAAAAAAGGAAATTATATCGATAGTTTCGATGATGTAGTTAGGTTTAATACAGCAATTACAAAAGGCTATGAGGAGGATGCTGGGAGTAGAACAACGCTTAGGGCTGTAAACAATGTTGTATTCGACAATAATAATTTAAAAAGGTCAGGTTATTCAAAATCTCCTAAAAATTTTATGAAAAAATTACGAAATCAAAAAGTTTTATTTATTGGTCCACATCTCAAACCTTGGATAAATAGAGATCAAAATTCTCATAAGTCAAATGAATTATTTCTTTATGATTATGAAATGACATCAAAAATTAAAGAATTGATGGATTGTCATTTTGAACAAAATCTCCAAATAGGAACAATCTTTATAGGATTATCGATAATTTCAGGTATCAAACCAACAATTTTTGGTTTTGATTTAGAACAAGAGTCAAGAACGCATTATTATCAAGATCGACCCAAAAATGTAAACAACCTAACTCATAATCCATATATGGAACAAATTGCAATAAAAAACTTGATTAACCAAGACATGATTGAATATATAATTTAAGCTCCTCTTGGCTATCTAAAAGTATTTACAATTTTATAAAATTTGTAGTGTTTTTTAGTATTTTAAACAAGTTGATTTCTAAAAACCCTTGTGGGCGCTACAGGATTTGAACCTGTGACTTCTTCCTTGTAAGGGAAGCGCTCTGCCGGACTGAGCTAAGCGCCCTAGTAACTATGAAT
>MDTB01009935.1_pt1 | contig 35306 bp, 27 predicted proteins | sample 811161 | NCBI WGS metagenome assembly MDTB01 (sample SAMN05326650, study PRJNA326480) | marine metagenome | isolation source: seawater | place: Mediterranean Sea | collected 2009 | reverse complement strand
TTTATAATGTTATTTACAAATTTTTAATCTTTAAATTAATGTTTTTATTCAAAAAAAGTAGATTGATTTTGAATTTGGAAATAACCAGAATGACTTTTTTGTTCTCATAATATGATGTTTATTTCCACTTGAGTTCTATTTGGATTTGCTTTAAATGCTTATTTTTTTTTACCTTTTATATTAAGAGGTCCTCTTTTCTTCTTTTTTAACTTTTCTATACTAATTTGAGCTAAAAATTAGGATGTTTATACAAATTCAGACATTTTTGTAACTTTACCTAGATTTATTCGACATTGATGTGTTAATTTGAGTGAAAATCTTAACAGAATAATGCCGTTCATAATAAAATTTTTAGTTGGACTACTTGTATCCGTGATCATTCATACCTGAGTCGACTGGTTCAATTAATTAAAAAAAATTAAAAGCCATTCGAAATAAATTAGAATGGCTTTCTTTATTTAAAAAAATGTATTTTCAAGAGGATAGTATTGTGTTTTTAGATGGTAGTTGGATAGAGGCAAAAAAAGCAAATTTCAGTCTCTTCAGCCAAACTATGCATTATGGATTTGGAGCCTTTGATGGTATGAGGTCATACAAAAATGCAGAGGGGTGCAATATATTTAGAGCAAAGGAACATTTTGAAAGATTGATGGCTGCATGTAAAGATCTTACCCTCGAAATTCCATTTGGTGTTGACGAACTCGTCAATGTAGCTTATAAGCTGTTGAAAAAAAATAAGCTCGTGAATGCCTACGTCAGACCCTTAATTTTTATGGATACCAATATGGACTTGACAACCGATAGTAAGGTCCACGTTTTTATGGCGGCATGGAGGTGGAAAAAATATTTAGGCAATGAACCTTTAGACCTGATGATCTCAGAGCATAGCAAAACCGTAGGTTTGGCTAATAAAATTAATGCAAAAATCATAGGCAATTATACAAACTCCATCCTGGCATCTTCACAGGCCAAAAAATTAGGTTATAGTGAAGCTTTGATGCTCGATATTAATGGAAACATTTCAGAGAGTCCGGCAGCTAATTTTTTTTATGAGAAGGACGGCACACTTTTTACGCCCACTACTGAATTTGCCTATGACGGCATTACGCGTCAAACTATCATTGAACTGGCAAAGCAATGGAATATAAAAGTAACCGAAAAAGAGGTGTCAGTAGAAGAGATATACGAGGCCGATTACGCTTTTTTGACAGGAACAGCTACGGAAGTATCACCTATTAAAAGTATCAATGGTGAAATTTTTAAGGCTGAGTGGGAGGATTCTAATGCCCATAGTTTGTACATGATGTACCGTCAGCAAGTAATGTTCAATGAATACCAGGGCCTAACTATTGTCTAAAACCATGTCGACATTGAATAAATACAGTAAAGTGATTACTCAAGACCCGAGCCAACCTGCTTCTCAAGCGATGCTGTATGCCGTTGGGCTATCCAGCCAAGATATGTCCAAAGCACAAGTAGGAATTGTGAGTACTGGTTTTGAAGGAAACCCTTGTAATATGCATTTGAATATTTTGGCGCATCAAGTCAAAAAAGGGGTGTCGGATGCTGATTTAGTAGGTTTGATTTTTCATACCATCGGAGTGAGTGATGGTATTTCTAATGGAACAGCGGGGATGAAATACTCTTTAGTTTCAAGAGATATTATTGCAGATTCAATAGAAACCGTCGTCAATGCGCAATACTACGATGCAGTAGTGCCTGTCGTGGGTTGTGATAAAAATATGCCAGCCGCCATCATGGCCTTAGGTAGATTGAATCGACCCGGATTGATGGTTTATGGTGGTAGTATCAAACCAGGTAAATGGAAAGGGAAAGATCTTAATATTGTTTCAGCTTTTGAGGCTTACGGAGCCAAGTTATCAAATAGTATTTCTGATGAGGATTATGAAGGTATCATAAAAAATTCAATTCCAGGCCCAGGTGCATGTGGGGGTATGTACACGGCTAATACCATGTCATCTGCCATAGAGGCATTGGGAATGAGCCTGCCTTTTTCGTCATCTAATCCTGCCGAAAGCCAAGACAAAACGACAGAAACTTTGAAGGTTGGAGCAGCCATCAAAAATTTAATGATACAGGACATTCTGCCTAAGCAAATAATGACCAAGCAGGCTTTTGAGAATGCCATAGCTACCGTAATGGTTTTGGGTGGCTCAACCAATGCCGTCTTACACTTGATCGCTATGGCCAAATCGGTAGATCTACATTTGGGTCTTGACGATTTTCAAAGAATTTCTGATAACACTCCCTTCATTGCAGATTTGAAGCCTTCAGGCGCCTATTTGATGGAAGATTTACATCGTGTGGGGGGGGTTCCTGCTGTATTGAAAGAAATGTTGCATCAGGGTTATTTAAAAGGAGATTGTCTCACCGTCACGGGGAAAAGTATTGGAGAAAATTTGGAGGCAGTAAAGTCTCTCAGCGAACAGCAAAAGGTAATAGTATCTTTTCATCGCCCAATTAAGGCTAACGGACATTTGCAAATTCTTTATGGAAACCTAGCTCCCGAAGGTGCTGTAGCTAAAATTACTGGGAAAGAAGGTGAGATATTTGAGGGCCCTGCAAGGATCTATGAAGATGAATTTGATGCTATAAGAGGCATCATTGAAGAAGTTCAAAAAGGAGAAGTGATTGTGATTAGATATTCGGGACCTAAAGGAGCTCCAGGCATGCCAGAAATGTTAAAGCCTACGGGTGCTGTGATGGGTGCTGGACTGGGTAAAGATGTCGCCTTGATTACAGATGGAAGATTTTCAGGAGGGTCTCATGGCTTTGTGGTGGGGCATATCACTCCAGAAGCGCAAGAAGGAGGACCTTTGGCTTTTGTGCAAAGTGGAGATATCATCAGGATAGATGCCATCAGTAATCAATTGGATTTGAAAATTTCTGATGAAGAAATGGAAAAAAGAAAATCTATTTGGATCCAGCCCGATTACAAAGCCAATAAAGGAGTATTAAAAAAATATATCAATTCGGTAGCTACGGCATCCAAGGGTTGTGTTACCGATCAATAATATGAATACATCGACTTTAGTATTAGAAAAAAACAGATCCAAAAAGACGACCAGAATAAAGGGGTCTGACGCCGTACTTCAGTGCTTAATAGCCGAAGGAGTTACGACTATTTTTGGTTATCCGGGCGGTGCCATTATGCCCATTTATGATGCGCTCTATAATTATCAAGATAAATTGAATCATATTTTGACCCGTCATGAGCAGGGTGCGGTACATGCCGCTCAGGGTATGGCTCGTGTAACCGGAAAAGCAGGAGTCTGTTTTGCTACTTCTGGTCCCGGGGCAACCAATTTAATTACTGGGATTGCAGATGCACAAATTGATTCGACTCCTTTGGTTTGTATTACGGGGCAAGTTCCATCGCATCTCTTAGGAACAGATGCTTTTCAAGAGACAGATGTGATGGGCATTTCTATGCCTGTTACCAAGTGGAATTATCAAGTAACTCGAGCAGAGGAAATACCTTATGCCATCGCCCGCGCTTTTTATATTGCCAATACGGGCCGTCCAGGACCCGTATTGATCGACATAACCAAAGATGCTCAATTTGCTGATTTTGATTTCACTTATGATAAATGTGAAAAAATCCGAAGTTATCACCCTTATCCAGAGGCGCTTCCTGCGGATCTTGAGGCCGCTGCAAATTTGATAAATGAGGCTAAAAAGCCCTACATATTGGTAGGGCAGGGTGTTCAGCTTTCTGGAGCAGAGAATGAATTGATGCGATTTGCAGAAAAAACAGGAATTCCTATGGCGGCAACACTGATGGGACTTTCTGGAATCACGACCAGCCATCCCCTATACGTTGGCTACTTAGGTATGCATGGGAATTATGGCCCTAACATAAAAACCAATGAATGTGATGTCTTAATTGCCATAGGTATGAGATTTGATGATAGAGTGACTGGAGATTTGGACCGATATGCCAAACAAGCCAAAGTAATTCACATTGAAATTGATCCCTCTGAGATAGATAAAAATGTAAAAACAACTGTAGCTATTAACAGCGATGCCAAACAGGCTTTGTTGGGGCTGCTCCCATTGGTGAATGTTTCGACTCATAAGGATTGGATAGACGAGTTTCATCAATGTGACAAAATTGAATTTGATAAGGTAATTGATGCTGAATTGCATCCTGATTCAGGTGAAATAAAAATGGCTGAGGTAATCAATAGGATATCAGAGGTCACTGATGGTGAGGCCATTGTCGTTACTGACGTTGGACAACACCAAATGGTAGCAAATAGATATTATAAATTTCGAAAATCATTAAGCTGTATTACTTCTGGTGGTTTGGGTACGATGGGTTTCGCTTTGCCAGCTGCGATGGGCGCAAAAGTAGGGCAGCCAGAAAGAACGGTTATAGTTGTGATTGGAGATGGTGGTTTTCAAATGACCATACAAGAATTAGGAACCATAAGGCAGAGTGATTTGGCGGTAAAAATTTTAATTCTAAATAATAATTTCCTGGGAATGGTACGTCAATGGCAACAATTGTTTTTTGAAAAGCGTTATTCTTTTACTGAGCTGGATAATCCAGATTTTCAAATGATTACCAAAGGTTACGGTATCAAGGCCCAAAAAGTTGAAAAAAGAGAAAACCTAAACCAAGCGATACATGATTGGTTACATACTGAAGGGCCCGCGCTGCTAGAAGTAGTGGTCGAGCAAGAAGGAAATGTATTTCCTATGGTGCCTTCTGGAGCCTCCGTAGCTGAAATCAGATTAAATTGATATGAGTTTGGAATCTAAATATCCTACTTCAACACCGAGAGAATTTACTTTATCTGTACTTACTGAAGATAAATCAGGATTGCTCAATCAGCTGACAATCATTTTTACCAAAAGGAAGATTAATATCAATAGTTTGAACGTATCGGTTACAGAGGTGAAAGGCGTAAGTCGCTTTACGATTGTGACAGAGACAAGTAAGGATATGATTGATAACATTGTCAAACAAATAAGGAAGCTGATTGATGTGCTCGGAGCGTTTGTATATGAAGAACATCAGATTTTCTATCAAGAAATTGCCCTCTATAAAGTGCCGAAATATGCCATTATGGAGGGGAACTCAATAGAGGAGCTAGTGAGCAAAAGTGGCGCACGGATTTTAGTGGTTGAAACAGACTACATGATTATTGAGAAAACGGGAAACTCAAGAGAGACGCATGATTTATATCAAAAACTAGAACCTTTTGGGCTCTTAGAGTTCATCCGATCGGGCCGTGTGGCCATATCAAAATCAACAAGAAAAACCGAAGCTTACATTAAAGAATTAGAAGCTTCAAATTCAAATAAATTAAGTATTAAAGATTTTTAATTACTCATAAAAGTTAGACAAATGGCAAAAATTAATTTTGGCGGTGTAGAAGAAGAAGTAGTCACCCGTGAGGAATTTCCCCTCGAAAAAGCAAGAGAAGTAATGAAGGATGAAGTCATAGCCATTGTAGGATATGGTGTCCAAGGGCCGGGTCAGGCACTCAACTTGAGAGATAATGGATTTAATGTGATCGTAGGTCAAAGAAAAGGGGGGAAATCATGGGATAAAGCCGTTGCAGATGGATTCGAACCTGGAGTTTCATTATTTGAAATAGAGGAAGCTTGTGAGAAAGGAACAGTCATTCAATATTTGTTATCAGATGCAGGTCAAATTGACCAATGGTCCAATATTAAGCCTTATTTAACCCCAGGAAAAGCCCTTTATTTTTCTCATGGATTTGGCGTCACTTATAAGGATCAAACAGGAATAGATTTACCCAGTGACGTAGATGTTATCCTGGTTGCTCCAAAGGGATCAGGCACGTCATTAAGAAGATTGTTTGTAGCAGGAAAAGGCCTGAATTCATCATTTGCAGTGCATCAGGATGCATCAGGGCGTGCGCGTGAGCGGGTCATATCATTGGGTATTGGCGTGGGATCGGGTTATCTTTTTGAAACTAATTTTAAAAGTGAAGTGTATAGTGATTTGACTGGAGAGCGAGGAAGTCTGATGGGAGCTATACAAGGATTATTTGCTGCACAATATGATTTGTTGCGTAAAAAAGGACATTCACCATCAGAAGCGTTTAACGAAACGGTAGAGGAAGCGACCCAATCATTATATCCATTGGTAGCTGAAAAAGGCATGGATTGGATGTATGCCAACTGTTCAACGACTGCTCAAAGAGGCGCTTTAGATTGGTGGAAAAAGTTTAGGGATGCGGTTGCACCGGTTTTTGAAGAACTTTATGAAAGTGTGGCCACTGGAAATGAAGCCAAAATTACGATTGAAGCAAATCAGAAGGCCACTTACAGAGAGGGCCTTGAAAAAGAGCTTAATGAGTTAAGAGAATCCGAAATGTGGCGTACTGGGGCTACTGTGAGAAAATTAAGACCTGAGAATAAATAATTAACTTTTTTAACTACGATTGTTGTGGCAGATCAACTTTATATTTTTGATACAACCTTACGAGATGGTGAACAAGTCCCAGGTTGTAAACTGAATACGGAAGAAAAAATCGTAGTGGCTAAGGCGCTCGAAGCGTTAGGTGTAGATGTTATTGAGGCGGGTTTTCCTATTTCAAGTCCTGGCGATTTCAATTCGGTTCGTGAGTTATCTAAGGCCACTTCAAGACCTATCATTTGTGCCTTGACGCGGGCCGTTGAAAAGGATATTGAAGTAGCCGCAGATGCGTTGAAATATGCCAAAAGAAAGCGTATTCATACCGGTATTGGGACTTCTTTTTTGCATATTCATCATAAGTTGATGTCCACAGAAGAAAAAGTACTCGAGCGTGCTGTAAACGCGGTTAAATATGCCAAAAAATATGTAGAAGATATTGAGTTTTATGCTGAAGATGCTGGGCGGAGTGATAATGAGTATTTGGCAAGAGTAGTTGAATCAGTGATTGCTGCCGGTGCTACAGTCATCAATATTCCAGATACGACAGGATACTGCTTACCAGAGATGTATGGGGCGAAAATCAAGTATTTGATGGATCATGTGAAGGGCATCGAAAAGGCTATTCTTTCAACGCATTGCCACAATGATTTGGGTATGGCTACGGCCAATTCAATCATGGGTGTGATCAATGGTGCGCGGCAGGTTGAGGTCACTATGAATGGTATTGGAGAACGTGCGGGTAATACGAGTCTCGAAGAAGTTGTGATGACTTTTAAAAGTCACAAGGCCCTCAATATAGGAACCAATATCAATACGAAAAATATTTATCAAATCAGTAGGCTTGTCTCTAATTTGATGAATATGCCCGTTCAACCAAATAAGGCTATAGTAGGAAGAAATGCTTTTGCCCATTCATCTGGAATACATCAAGATGGTGTCATTAAGTTCCGCGAGAATTATGAAATTATCGATCCGGTGGAGGTGGGGGTTCAAGAATCATCCATATTATTATCTGCAAGAAGTGGTAGGGCGGCTTTAAGACATCGACTCAGTATTTTAGGATATGTGCTTGAAGAGGAGAAAATTGACGAAGTATATGAACATTTCTTAAATTTGGCGGATTCTCAAAAGGAGATTTCAGATGAAGACCTTGAAAATCTGATGGGTAAAGTTCATAGGGATAAAGAGCACGTTAAGCTTGATTTCCTCAAGGTTACTTCGGGAAAAGGTTTGGTGCCTAGAGCGGTAGTTCACTTATATGTTTTAGGAGAAAAAATAGAAGTTTCTGGGACGGGTGTTGGTGGAATTGATGCGGCATTAAATGCGATAAGGTCAGTAATTAATAAGAATGAGTTCATCGATGAGATTTTGATTCAGGCATTTAGCAGAACTACCTTAGCCTTAGGTAAGGTACATGTTCAACTAAAGAATCAAGCAGGAAAAATGTTTCATGGTTTTGCGGCACATCAAGACTTAATTACTGCCGCTATAGAGGCTTACCTGGATGCGGTTAATAAAATGGGATCCATTCAGCTGAAGAAGATTAAAGAAAAAGAATTATAAAGAATAAAATATGAGTCAATCGACGACATTATTTGATAAAATTTGGGATGGCCATACCGTTAAGTCTATTGAAAATGGGCCTAGTGTTTTGTATATTGATAGGCACTATATACATGAAGTAACCAGTCCAGTAGCTTTTCTAGGTCTAGAAAAAAGGCGTTTGAGTGTTGCTAATCCCCAAAAGACCACAGCTACCCCAGACCATAATATTCCTACTCAAGATCAACATTTGACCATTCAAGATGCTTTATCTAGACATCAAGTGGATAAGTTGATGAAGAATTGTAAAAATCATAATATTCCCTTGTATGGATTAAATCACAAATGGCAGGGTATCGTTCATGTGATTGGTCCCGAGCTGGGATTGACCCAACCTGGGATGACTATTGTTTGTGGAGATAGCCATACTTCAACACACGGAGCATTTGGATGCGTTGCTTTTGGCATTGGTACCAGTGAAGTAGAAATGGTTTTAGGTACGCAATGTATAATGCAGCCTAAGCCAAAGAAGATGCGAATCAAGATTGATGGAGTTTTAAGCAAAGGGGTAACGGCTAAAGACATCGCGCTCTACATCATATCCCAAATATCAACGAGCGGGGGCACTGGGCATTTTATCGAATATGCAGGAAGCGCTATTGAGGGATTGACCATGGAAGGACGTATGACCTTATGTAATATGAGTATTGAGAGCGGTGCTCGTGGGGGCTTAATTGCTCCCGATCAGACTACTTTTGAATACCTAAAGAACAAAGAGTTCTCTCCAAAAGACCAAAAATGGGAGGATGCCATGGCAAAATGGGCCCTACTCAAGAGCGATAAAGATGCTTCTTTTCACAAAGAATACTTATTTTATGCCCAAGACATTGAGCCCATGATCACTTTTGGAACTAATCCAGGAATGGGAACGGGAGTTACGGGTCACATTCCCTTGGCTGCTTCTTTAGCAGAGAGTGAAAGGGTTACTTATGAAAAATCTCTCCATTATATGGGCTTCAGTGATGGCGATAAATTGCACGGAAAATCTATTGATTACGTTTTTGTTGGTAGTTGTACCAACGGTAGGATTGAAGATTTAAGAGAATTTTCCCATTTTATTAAGGGCAAAAAGAAGGCAGAGAACATTACTGCTTGGATTGTACCAGGCTCTAAACAGGTAGAATTACAAGCTCAAGAGGAGGGTTTATTAGCCATCCTCGAAGATGCTGGATTTGAGTTGAGACAGCCAGGATGTTCGGCTTGTTTGGCCATGAATGATGATAAGATTCCTGCTGGAAAATATGCAGTTTCCACCTCTAATAGGAACTTTGAGGGTAGACAAGGACCCGGAGCACGTACCTTACTTGCAAGCCCTTTGGTAGCCGCAGCTTGTGCTATTTCAGGAAAAATCACTGATCCAAGAGAATATTTGAACTAAAAGCTTAAGTGTATGCCCATAGAAAAATTCATAAAAATTCAGTCTTCAGCGGTCCCTGTACGGATTGAAAATGTGGATACGGACCAAATTATACCTGCACGTTTTTTAAAAGCCGTCGAGCGAAAAGGATTTGGAGATAATTTGTTTAGAGATTGGCGCTATGATAAATCCAATAATCCGATCAGCGATTTCCCTCTGAATGAGATCAAATACTCAGGACAAATTTTGATTGGAGGAAAAAATTTTGGTAGCGGATCAAGTAGAGAACATGCGGCTTGGGCATTGTACGATTATGGATTTAAGGTAGTTGTATCTAGTTTTTTTGCTGATATATTTAAAGGAAACGCTTTGAATAACGGTCTGCTTCCAGTTCAAGTAACCTCAGATGAGCTTAGTGAAATATTTGAGGCCATAGATATGGATACTCAAGCTACGTTCAGCGTTGACCTTGTCCAACAAACCTTTACAATAGATGCTTCAGATAAAGTCATCGACTTTGAAATTAATCCTTACAAGAAGGAATGTCTCTTACAAGGCTATGACGATATTGATTATTTATTAAGTCTGAAAAAAGAAATAGAAGTTTTCGAATCGAAAGAATGATATGGATGAGCAAAAAGTACTCATATTAGATACTACCCTCAGAGATGGTGAGCAGACCTCTGGCGTATCATTTACGGAAACAGAAAAACTCAGTTTGGCTAAAATTTTGTTAGAAGAGGTCAAAGTAGATCGCTTAGAGATCACTTCGGCGCGCGTATCAGAGGGTGAAAAAAGAGCAGCGCTACGCATTTTAAATTGGGCGAAGGATACAAGTCATTTAGAAAAAATTGAAATTCTTGGATTTGTAGATCAGCATGAGTCAGTCAAGTGGATTCAGGAGGTAGGGGGTAAGGTGATGAACTTGCTTGCCAAAGGATCAGTGAAGCATTTGAGGGGTCAATTACGCAAGACACCAGAAGAACACATTGAATCATTAATTGACACTATTGAATATGCCAATACATTGGGTATTCAGGTTAATTTATATCTAGAAGATTGGTCTAATGGAATGATCCAATCTCGGGATTATGTTTTTCAGTTGATGGATGCACTTGAGGACCAATCTATTTTACGCTTTATGTTGCCGGATACTTTAGGTATTTTGCAGCCCTCAGAGACGGCTTTTTTTGTGTCGGAAATGACCCATCGTTATCCCAAACTTAAATTTGATTTCCATGCACACAATGACTACGATCTGAGTGTAGCAAATGTTTTGGAAGCCGTGAAAGCGGGAGCAAGCTGTATTCACGTTACAGTAAATGGCTTGGGGGAACGAGCGGGTAATGCAATCTTGAGCAGTTCAATTGCAGCGCTTCGTGATCATCTTAAAATTGATACAAATGTGGTAGAAACCAATATTTATCGCATCAGTAAATTGGTTGAAACTTTTTCAGGTTTACGGATTCCCGCCAATAAACCGTTGATTGGGGCGAGTGTATTTACCCAAACTTGTGGCGTACATGCAGATGGGGATAGTAAAGATAATTTGTATTTCAACACGCTCATGCCCGAACGCTTCGGAAGATCACGAAGTTATGCTTTGGGCAAGACTTCGGGAAAAGCAAATGTGAAAAAAAACCTAGCTGAATTAGGTATCGAACTTAATGAGAAAACACTCAAAAAAGTAACGGACAGAGTCATCCAGTTGGGAGATAAAAAAGAGCAAATTACTTTGGATGATTTACCCTATATCGTCGCAGATGTTTTGGATTTAGCAGAGATTGAGCAAAAGGTAAAAATCATCAATTATAATCTATCACATGCCAAGGGCTTGAAGCCTGTAGCTTCAGTGGCCTTAAAGATAGAAGGGAAACAGTATGAGGCGACTTCAGCCGGGGACGGACAATACGATGCCTTTATGAATGCCCTATCAAAAATCTATAAAGAGAAGCTTAAGAAATCGCTTCCTCAATTGATAGATTATAGTGTATTGATACCCCCTGGAGGGAAATCAGACGCCTTATGCGAAACCACCATAACCTGGAAAATGAAGCGCGAATTCAAAACTCGAGGTGTTGATACGGATCAAACTTTTTCAGCTATAAAGGCAACCGAGAAGATGTTGAATTTACTCCAAAATGAGACCATTCTTCAAATCACACAATTACAATCACAATTTACTTTAGCATAAATTTCAATGAATTTGAATATAGCAATACTGCCCGGCGATGGGATAGGACCAGAAATTATTAACGAAGCATTAAAGATTACGCAAGTAGTTGCTGATAAATTTAATCATCAGTTGGTTTATAAACATGCGCTTACTGGTGCGGCCGCCATAGAGGCAGTGGGCGATCCTTATCCAGAAGAAACTCATGTACTTTGTATGGCCTCAGATGCTGTATTGTTTGGAGCCATAGGAGATCCTAAGTTTGATAATGATCCGAGTTCTAAAGTACGCCCTGAACAAGGTTTATTATCCATGCGAAAAAAATTAGGCCTTTATGCAAATATTCGTCCCTTGACTACTTTCAAATCTTTGATTCATAAATCACCCTTGCGCACCGAATTAGTAGATGGCGCTGATTTCGTCTGTATACGCGAGCTGACAGGAGGTATTTATTTTGGTCAACCGCAAGGTCGGTCAGAGGACGGTAATACCGCCTATGATACTTGCATATACACGCGATCTGAAATTGTAAGAATCCTAGAATTAGGATTTGAATTTGCACGTAAAAGGAGAAAAAAATTAACTGTGGTTGATAAAGCGAATGTATTGGCTACTTCAAGACTATGGAGGCAGATTGCTCAGGAGATGGCACCTAATTATCCTGATATTGAAGTCGAGTATTTACTCGTTGACAACGCTGCGATGCGTATCATACAATGGCCAAAGGATTTTGATGTTATGGTTACTGAAAACATGTTTGGGGACATTCTAACCGATGAGGCCAGCGTAATCAGTGGTTCTTTAGGCTTGTTGCCTTCAGCATCGATAGGTGTCCATACATCTGTTTTTGAGCCGATTCACGGATCTTATCCTCAAGCGGCAGGTAAAAATATAGCTAACCCTGTGGCGACCATACTTTCTGCTGCTATGATGTTTGAATATGCCTTCAAGTTGACCGAAGAAGCGGCATTAATCAGAGAGGCTGTAGAGCAATCTATAGTGGAAGAATTTGTGACTGTTGATATTGCCGAAATTGCTGTAGGACAGTCTACCTCTGAGGTAGGAGATTGGATGGCTAATTATATTAAAAATAAACAACTATGATTGTACTTAAGTTCGGTGGAACTTCTGTGGGTAATGCCAAGAGCATCAAACAAGTTGCCAAGGTATTGCTCGAGAAATCGTCATCAAAAGATGTTTTTGCTGTGGTTTCTGCTGCAGGAGGTGTTACCAACCAATTGATAAGCGCCACACATTTCGCTCAGAAAAGAGATACCCAATACGAGTCTTTGGTTAAAGAAATTGAAGCGTTTCACTTGACTCTTGCCAAAGACCTCATTGACATCAAACTACAAAGTGGTATTTTAGGGGGTATTAAGCTCATTATCAATGAGCTAGAAGAAATTTTAAAGGCTATTTTCGTACTACGAGAAAATAGTTTAAAGTCTTTTGATTGTGTATGTGGTATCGGTGAACGATTATCCGCATTGATTGTATATAATTACCTCAAAGGATTAAATAAGGAGGTTAACTTGGTAGATCCTACTCAAATTCTGACCTGTACCAATGAGTTTAACTTTGGCCATGTGATCATGGATATCTCTCGAGAAAAGGCCATTAAACAGTTGGTTAATTTAAAACAAATTAATATCTGTCCAGGGTTCATTGCTAGGACATTAGAGGGGGATTTTACCACCTTGGGTCGGGGAGGTTCTGATTACACGGCGGCATTATTTGCAAACTTTTATAAAGCACCTGTCTTAGAAATCTGGTCTGATGTCAGTGGTTTGATGACGGCAGACCCAAGATTGGTGACCGCTGCGCGCGTCATTCCTCACCTCTCTTATGAAGATGCCTTAGAACTTTCGCATTTTGGTGCTAAAGTGATATATCCCCCGACGATACAACCGGCTTTAGAACAAAATATTCCAATTATAATAAAGAACACTTTTAAACTTACAGATTTGGGTACCAAAATTACAAGCTCATGGGAGGATAACAGTACCATCAAAGGTATTTCATCTATTGACGAAATATGCTTATTGAATTTAAGTGGGAGTGGTATGGTTGGCATACCTAACTTCTCTGCCCGCTTTTTTCAAGCCCTGGCCGATCGAAATATCAATGTAATCATCATCACACAAGCTTCCTCTGAGCATACCATTTGTGTAGGTATTCAATCTTTTGATCAAGAAAAAGCAGTTGAGGAACTTCATCAGGTTTTTAGCAGTGAAATTAATTCAGGAAAAATAGATCCAATAGAAGTAGAAAAACATCTATCTATCGTAGCCTTGGTGGGCTCTAATATGAAAAGTCAGGTTGGGATCAGCGGTCAGATGTTCAGTGTTTTGGGGAGGAATGGTATCAATATTAAAACGATTGCTCAAGGTTCATCTGAACGCAATATTACTGTTGTAATTGAAAAAAAGCATCTTAAAAAAGCCTTAAATGCTTTGCATGAATCTTTTTTTATAGAAGAAATAAAGAAAGTAAATCTTTTTATTATTGGTTTAGGGAATGTTGGCAAAGCTTTTTTAGAGCAGGTATCCAATCAGCAAGTTTATCTGTTGGATAAATTGAATATGAATTTGGTCATCATTGGAGCAGCCAATTCTAAAACCATGATTTTTGATGAACAAGGTCTGAGTCCTACGACTTTCATGGAGGAGTTATCTCAGAGTGAAGTATTTAATCAAGCGAATTTTCTTGAGCAAATGCGGAACTTGAATTTGCGAAATAGTATTTTTATAGACATTACTGCTTCGGCGACAGTGGCTGATATATATGAGGAGGTACTAAAAGAGAGCATCTCAGTAGTGACTCCCAATAAAATTGCTGCTACCAGAGAATATAAGCATTATTCACTACTGAAGAGTTTGTCCAAAAAGTACAAGTCACAGTTTTTATTTGAAACTAATGTGGGTGCCGGTTTACCCGTTCTTTCTACCTTGAGTGATTTGGTAAAAAGTGGGGACCAAATTATCAAAATTGAAGCTGTCCTTTCAGGAACGTTAAATTTCATATTTAATAATTATAACGCACATACACCCTTTGTTGAGGTTGTGAAGTTGGCTAAAAAGGAAGGTTATACTGAACCTGATCCTCGCTTAGACTTGTCAGGAGAGGATGTCATGCGTAAAATCTTGATTTTGGCTCGTGAAAGTGGTTATCAATTTGATTTGGATGAGGTGATGGGTAATAGTTTTCTCCCTGAAAGTTGTCAAACATCTCGAAACGAAGCTGATTTTTATTTGAAATTAGCCTCCAATGAAACCCATTTTTTAAAGCTTTATCAAGAGGCGGAATCAAAAGAATGTAAATTGCGGTACGTAGCGTCATTTCAGGATGAAAAATTAACTACAGGCTTATCTCAGATAGGTATGGAACATCCCTTTTACCATTTGGAAGGGAAAGACAATATTGTACTTTTTTATACTCATCGCTATCCAGAACAGCCTTTGGTAGTTAAGGGAGCTGGGGCGGGTGCAGCAGTAACAGCATCTGGGATATTTGCTGATGTTATGCGTGTAGCCAATACGCAACAATAGATTATGAGAAAGTCAATCAAAGTGTTCGCACCGGCCACGGTAGCCAATGTAGGTTGTGGCTATGATGTTTTGGGATTTGCTTTGGAGGGCTATGGGGATGAATTGATTCTGACACGGCGTGATGATGATCGGCTCGTGATTACTTCGATCGAAGGTGTGGAGGGTATTCCCATAGATCCCCTAAAGAATGTGTCTACAGTAGCAATAAAAGCATTGTTGACAGATTTAGATCTGAAACAAGGATTTGATTTAAGAATAAAAAAAAATATAGCGGCAGGAAGTGGCTTGGGTTCGAGTGCCTCCAGTGCTGCCGCTGCCGTATATGCAGTAAATGAAATTTTGGGAAGACCTAAAAGTCAACTTGAACTTATAAATTATGCTATGATAGGTGAAAAATTGGCATCCACCAAAGCACATGCTGATAATGTAGCGCCCAGTGTTTTAGGCGGATTTACAGCGGTAAGAAGTTATGAACCGCTAGATGTTTTTAATATTTCTTATCCAGAAAGTTTAAAAGTGGTTGTTATATTTCCTCAAATTGAGATCAAGACCAGTGACGCTAAAAAAATTCTAAGAGATGAAGTCAAATTGACTGATGCTGTGAAACAATTGGGCAATATGGCAGGATTGATTTCAGGCCTCATTGAGCATGATTTTGAGCGTATTGGTAAGTCATTGCAAGATGTTATTGTTGAGCCAGTGAGAAGTATTTTAATACCGTTTTATCATCAAATGAAAACATTGGCTTTAGAGAAAGGAGCTTTAGGGTTGAGTATATCAGGATCTGGTCCCAGTATGTTCTGCTTTATCAAAGAAGTGGGTGCTTCTGATGAAATAATTGATGCTGCCCGAGCACTTTATGGAACGCATGAAATTGAGGTCATTTCCTTTGTTTCAGGGATCAATAAACAAGGTGCTAAAATCATTGAGTAGTATGAAATTCCATTCAACCAAAAATAAATTCTATCAAGTCAGTTTTGAGGAGGCGGTATTCAAAAGCTTACCCCCAGATAATGGTCTTTTCTATCCAAATGCCTTACCTAAATTAGAATCTTATTGGCTAGAAAATCTGAAAGGGATGTCCAAAACTGACATTGGAGTCAAAGTAGCTTCTCAATTTATTGAAGATGAGATTCCTGGAGATCGTCTGGAAAAAATTATTGAGGAGACCATAGACTTTGATATACCCCTAAAAAAGGTAAGTAACCAAATAGCAGCATTAGAACTATTTCATGGACCTACTTGGGCTTTTAAAGATGTAGGTGCAAGATTTTTATCTCGATGTATGGCTTATTTTATTGAGCAGTCCAATCGTGAAATTATGATATTAGTGGCCACTTCTGGTGATACGGGAGGCGCTGTTGCAGCTGGATTCTTTGGAATACCAGGGATAAAAGTGAAGATTTTATATCCCAAAGGAAAAGTAAGTGAAATTCAAAGAAAACAGTTGACTACTTGGGGCGGTAATATTACGGCCTATGAGGTAGCTGGAACTTTTGATGACTGTCAAAGATTGGTCAAGCAATCATTCCTTGATGATGATTTAAATAAGGCAATGAGTTTATCATCGGCCAATTCTATTAATATTGCCAGACTGATTCCTCAATCATTTTATTATTTCTATGCAATTCAGCAGTCTGAATCAGCTCATAATGTGATCAGCGTACCTTCAGGAAATTACGGAAATTTGACCGCAGGTTTGTGGGCTTGGTCTATGGGGTTACCGATAGATAGATTCATAGCTGCTTCAAATGAAAATCATGTGGTACCAGAATACCTTCGTACAGGTGTTTACACGCCTACCTCTTCTGTTCAAACCTATGCCAATGCCATGGATGTTGGTGCGCCAAGTAATTTTGTAAGAATGCTTGAATTGTTTGGGAGTAATCATGTCAAAATGACGCAACATATTTCTGGATTCAAATTAGGGGATGCTGAGATCTTAAAAACCATGATCAGTTGCCAAGAGGAGCATAATTATCTTTTAGACCCTCATGGTGCCATTGGCTATCAAGCATTATTGAATGGTTTAAATGATCATGAACAAGGCATATTTTTAGAGACCGCACATCCAGTTAAGTTTCTCGATGTTGTCGATAAAGCATTTCAAAGGCGTCAGGATTTTTCAGAAAAAATAAATTCTTTTGGCGGTAAAAAGGAAGTTTTTCAAGCGCTTCCAATTGATTTTGAATCCTTCAAAGAAGCTTTGATGGCTTAATTTCAGTCATGAATTAAAACCTTATCTAGCTTTGTCCCAAGCGATGAATCCACCCTTGAGGTTATAAAGGTCTTTGAATTCATTTTTAGCCATTATTTGGCAAGCCCGAGTACTTCTTAATCCACTACGGCAATACATCACATAGGTCTTCGTGCGATCTAACTCTTTTACTTTAGTAGCAAAAGAAGATTCCATCACGTTGATATGTATGGATTTTGGGATTATGCCTGAAGAAAGTTCAACAGTATTTCGGACATCTATCACAACGAGGTCCTTATCGTTTTGGAGTGCTTCAAATTCTATGATATTTATGGATTGGTACTTTTTTTTTAAAAATGAGAACATAAGTTTTTGAGTTTTTACATAAAAAGACCTTTTACAATCTAGCTGATTTTCAGAAAAAAATGATCTTGTCTTAGGATTTTTTTATAATAGTAATAACCTTCAGTCAGTAGGTTTCCACCCTTTTTTTTATTCTATTGAATAGATCTAGCCTTTAAAGCTTTAATCTTTTTCCTTTTTATGAAGATCTATTCAAGAATCACTGTTGATTATATTTCGATTTTATCCATATTTGTTATTATAGATTTAACTTCATATTTCTTTTATTTTACTATTTATTCCCATTAATTGAATTTGGACTGAAATTTTTTTGTGTGAGTTTATCGTTCATGTTTTTCGTATTGGTATGACTTAAAGACATTAAATAAGCGATGATTCTTAATCCTCCCAAAAGAAATTTTTTTAAGAGCCTCAGACTTTCTATCTTGAAATTTAAAGAGATTACATATCGTAAGACAAAAGCTCACAAATTCGCCATTTTTAAAAAATATTCAGCCCTGGGTATTTTTTCCATCCGCTTTTCTTATTATTATTTTTGTTGTTTTGACACTTTCGTTACAAGAATCGATAGGCACTTTTTTCGAATATATTCAAACCTATATTTCTGTCAAATTTGGATGGCTCTATGTATTGGCAGTAAATAGCATCTTAGTATTCTGTTTGTACCTGGGGTCGAGTCGTTTCAAAAACATTAGATTAGGAGGTCCCGATGCCCAACCGGAATTCAGTACTTGGGCCTGGTTGAGTATGCTGTTCAATGCGGGCATTGGCTTGGTGCTCATGTTTTATAGTGTCGCTGAACCGATGATACATTATTCTAATCCTCCTTATGGGACAGGGGGAACTTTGTTGGCAGCCAAAAATGCCTTGAATATTTCTTATTTGCATTGGGGACTGCATGGTTGGTCTATTTATGCATTGATGGGTTTGTCAATGGCATTTTTTAGATATAATAAAGGACTTCCATTGGGTGTGAGATGGGTGCTTTATCCTTTGCTTGGAGATCATTTGAAAGGGCCTATAGGTCATATTATAGATGTTATGGCGGTCGTAGCCACCATGTTCGGATTGGCCACCACGTTAGGCTTAGGTATTCAGCACATCAATTCAGGAATACATTACCTTTTTAATTTTGAAGAGAGTGCCAACTTACAGGTAATTTTAATTGTGATCATTACCTTAGGTGCGACCTTATCTGTTGTCTCAGGCTTGCATAAGGGTATAGAAGTTTTGAGTAAAATAGCCTCGATTATGGCCATCATACTTATGGGATTTATACTCGTGGTAGGTCCCACCTCATTCATTCTTGGATCAACGGTGCAAAGTACGGGCTATTATCTCCAAAATCTCATAGCTACAAGCACATGGATGGAAGTCAATACGGAAAGTCGATGGATGGATAGCTGGACCTTTTTTTACTGGGGATGGTGGTTTGCTTGGGCACCTTTTGTCGGATTATTTGTGGCTAGAATATCGAAAGGTCGTACCATCAAAGAATTTTTGATTGGTGTGGTGATCGCTCCAACGATGGCAACCATAGTTTGGATATCTATTTTTGGAAGTACCTCCTTATACATTGAAATTTTTGGCTCAGGGGGTATGACTGAGGCGGTCAATCAGGACATAACTACTGCTTTATTTAAACTTTTAGAGCATTTTCCATTGCCCTATTTAAGTATCTTATTTGTGGTGATTGCAGGCCTTATTTTCTTTATCACCTCCTCTGATAGTGGTTCATTAGTAATTGACTTTATTACCAGTGGGGGTCAAGAAAACACACCTGTTCAATTACGTATTTTTTGGGCATTATTAGAAGGGACAGTTGCTGCAGTCCTACTTTGGGGAGGTGGACTTATTGCTTTACAAACAGGATCTTTGGTGACTGGTTTTCCGGTTTGTTTACTCATGCTCATCGTCTGCTATTCGATATTAAAAGCGTTGCGAACGTATCAAGTAGACACTGAAAAGGGAGCTAATCCATAGTATTTTTACTATCTTTTTTATAATATGGTATTTTTGATGGGGCTAATGTCCTATTTCCTAGGATAAGGTCTGCTGCTTTTTCAGCAACCATTAATACTGGGGCATAGATATTACCATTGGTCACATAAGGGAAAATGGAGGCATCTACTACGCGAAGGTTCTCTACGCCATGAACCTTTAGGGTGTTTGGGTCCGTTACAGATAGCGCATCTTTACCCATCTTACAAGTAGAGCTAGGATGGTAGGCACTTTCACCTTCTCTCGCGATAAAATCTAGAATCTCTTCATCTGTTTGAACGGCTGGACCCGGTGATAATTCTTTATCCATAAACGTATTCATAGCTTGAGTATTGATGATTTTTCTTGACAAACGAATGGCTTCACACCATTCTTTCCTTTCATTTTCTGTAGAAAGATAGTTAAATAGAATACTGGGATATTCAAGTGGATCACCAGATTTTATTTGTATTCGACCCCTTACATCTGTTCCCATAGGTCCCACATGTAATTGGAAACCATGGCCCTCAATTGGTGCAGTACCATCATAGCGAATGGCCAAAGGCAGGAAGTGGAACTGGAGATTGGGGTAGCTTACCAAGTCATTACTGCGGATAAAGCCGCCGGCTTCAAAATGATTAGTAGCGCCAATTCCTTTTTTTCTAAAAAGCCAATCAAATCCAATTTTTGGGGCTCGCCACGGATTCAAGGAAGGGTATAAGCTCACGGGCTTTTTACAGGCCCATTGTACATATACTTCTAAATGATCTTGCAGATTCTCACCGACTCCAGGAAGATCTTTTATGACCGATATACCCAGTTTTTTTAAATGATCTGCACGACCAATTCCTGATAGTTGAAGTAGTTGAGGTGAATTAATCGCACCTCCACAGCATATGATTTCTTGACTAAAGACCTTTTTTATTTTATTACCTTTTTTGAAAGTGACACCGATGGCTTTTTGATCCTCAAATAAGATACGAAAGACCATGGCTTGTGTAATGACTGTCAAGTTTTTACGATTTTTAACCGGATGGATATAGGCACGTGCTGCGTTGAGTCTACGAGAATTATAGATAGTTTGATCAAACCGTCCAAAGCCCTCTTGTTGAAATCCATTTACGTCATCAGTTAAGGGATAACCGGCTTCCTGTACGGACTTAAAAAAAACATTAAATAGGGGATTTTCGCAAGTAGGGGTAGTAAGTTTTAAATTACCTTGATCTCCTCTATAATCATCACCTCCCATCAGGCGGGTTTCTACTTTTTTGAAATAGGGTAAACAATGTGCATAATCCCAATGCTCAAGACCTTTGTCTCCAGCCCACTTTTCATAGTCCATGGCATTTCCTCGGATCCAAATCATTCCATTGATACAACTCGATCCTCCCAATACTTTCCCTCTAGGTTGCGCGATTTTACGATCATACATAAACGGTTCAGGATCGGACGTATAACCCCAATTATAATTTTTACCTGTGAGTAAATAATTAAGTGCTGCGGGCATATGTATTCGGAAATCCCACTTATAATCAGGTCTTCCTGCTTCGAGGACGAGTACTTTATTCGATGGGTCTTCACTTAATCGATTTGCCAAGACGGCACCTGCAGATCCTCCACCGATAATGATATAATGGTAGGGCATGGAATCAGTTTGACTTTTTAAGTTCATTTGTAAATTATTATGCGTTCAGTACGGTTCATAGAAGCGGTAAAAGCGTCAATGAGCATACACTATATTTTTTATAGATATAAAATGCTCGATAGCATTATTAAAATTCCATTATATTTTAGTTGAACTTTTCATTCCATGTTTCTTTTTCAACATAGTCATTAGGAAATTTGGCTTATTGTTATAGGAACTTCAGTTTCTTTTATGCTACGAATGCCCCCTTCAATATCAATCAACTGATGATAACCTCTTGATTTGAGTATCGAATTGAATATCATAGAGCGATAGCCTCCAAGACAGTGGATGTGATATTCAGTTTGTTTATCAAGTAATTCCAGATGATTATTAATAAAGTCTAAGGGAATGTTTTGAGCACCATTGATTTGTTCTACTTGGAATTCGCCAGGTTTACGAACATCTATTACATTTAGTGACCTTTTTGAGTATTGCTTTGAGAATGTTTCTGCTGAAATTGAAGTGATGGTTTCCACATCTTTACCCGCATCAACCCAAGCAGTAAACCCTCCTTCAAGATAGCCTAATGTATGATCATAGCCCACCCTTGACAGTCGGGTAACGACTTCTTTTTCCATTCCTTTACTTGCAATGAAAACAATAGGCTCATTCAAGTCATTTATCAAAGCACCTACCCAGGGAGCAAAACTTCCCTTGATACCTATAAAAATAGCGTTGGGTATATGGCCTTGAGCAAATTCCTCTGGTTTTCGCGTATCCAATACAAGGGCCTTTTCATGTACGACTAATGATTCAAAGAGTTCTATATCCAATGCAACCATTCCTTGTTTTAATACCCCATCGATACTTTTAATTCCTGATTTATTTAATTGTGCATTTTTTGCAAAATACTGGGGTGGAGGCAGGATGCCCTCAGTGACTTCTTTGATAAACTCTACTTTGGTCATGTCAGCCCTTAAGGCATAATTTGTCCTCTTTTGATTTCCTAAAAGGTCTTGTGTTTCATTACTCATGTTTTTTCCACAGGCAGATCCTGCACCATGAGCAGGATAAATGATGATGTCGTCTGGCAAAGGCATTATTTTATTTCGAAGACTTTCATAGAGCATCCTGGCTAAATCTTCTTTCGTAAAGGAGGTTTTTATGGCCAGATCAGGACGTCCAACATCTCCAATAAATAAAGTATCACCAGTAAACAATGCATGAGCCTTTCCTTCTTCATTCCTTAGTAAATAGCAAGTGCTTTCTAGGGTATGACCTGGAGTATGTAAGGCTTGTAAGGTTACTTTCCCCACATGGAAAACTTGATGATCTGTGGCCATAATTATGTCATAATCCGTATGAGCTTTAGGACCATAAACTATGTCAGCTCCTGATTTATTTGCAAGATCTAGATGACCCGATAAAAAATCTGCATGAAAATGAGTTTCAAAAATATATTTAATTTTAGATTTTTCTTTTTTCACTTTCTCCAAATAAGGGTCAATTTCTCTTAATGGATCAATAATGGCCACCTCACCCTCGCTTTCTACGTAGTAGGCCCCTTGTGCCAGACATCCTGTGTAGATTTGTTCAATTTTCATTTCATTGAATTTTTTTTTCATTTTATTAATTTCTTCGGGACTAATTACCTTCTTTTCTTAAGAACTCAATCGCTGCCGTTGAATCTTTAAAAATATTTTTTTCCATAGGTCCAGTAATCATTTTTTTTATAGTAAAAATTGCGTCTAAAGGAGGATGCAGCGAATACCATAAAATTCTTATATTTTTTTCATTTAATTTCGTTATGAGCCGTTTAATTCCCTTGACACCGCTGCTATCTAAATACTGAACAGTGCTTAAATCTATTAATAAGGCATGATTATCAGGATTTGAGAGGATCACGTGCTGATTTATTTGCTGCTCAATTGATTCGATATTAATGGTAATTATAGGAGTATCAATTTTCAAAACGATCAAGGGGTGATTTTTAGTAGTTTTGCTATTCTTAGTAGGGACTGGAAATGTTTCTTCCTTTTCATCAAAGGGCGTGACTTGAATTTCAGGGAAAATAGATTTGTATATGAGTAGGAGTACATATAGGCCCATTCCAGATGAAATACCCCATATCATCCCAAAGAATAGGGTAATAATAAGAGTAAAACTAAGCATAAAAAAATCAAGGAAATGTGTCCTTGACAGTTTATAAGGATATTTAAAATCAATTAAATTTCTGAGAGCTGCCAAAATGATTGCGGCTAAAACAGGATAAGCCAGGAGCGCAAAAATATCTGTAAAAAAAAGTAAGGTCAATGCGATTAGGCAGGCGCTAATGACTCCCGAAAAAGGGGTTTGAGCTCCTGTATTGAAATTTACCGCGGATCTCCCAAATCCACCGGTAACGGGGAAGCTCATGAAAAAAGCACCGATAAAATTAGCACTTCCTAAAGCGACCAATTCAGTATTTGCATTGATGATATGATCTTTTGACTGTAAGGCAAGGTTTTTACCTACTGAAAAAGATTCAATGAATGAAATCAGTGCGAGTGTGAGTGCCAAAGGCAAAAGGAGCGTCATCTGCCCTAAATCGATCTTTGGCAAATTGAAGCGGGGTAAGCCCATGGGAATTTTGCCAATGACATTGAGACCTGAAAGGTGCAGTTCTAAAAAATGAACCATTCCAATGGAAGTAAGAACGATGATTAATGTTCCCGGTAATTTTGGCGCCCACTTTTTAAATGCATATAAGAATAGAATGGAAAACAAACCTATTGATGCGGTTAATATATCGATTTTTGTAAAATTGGTGGAGATACTGGTCAATAGGACGATGATATTTCCTTTTTCCATATCGATGCCCAATAAGGGACCCAATTGATTCAGGCCTATTAGAATGGCAGCAGCAGAGGTAAATCCACTAATGATGGGTTTAGATAGCAATTGGGTTATAAATCCCATTCTCATAAAGCCCAGAAAAGTCTGAATAATACCTACCATGAGGGTTAAAATGACTGCTAATTGGATGTATTCTTGGGATCCGATGACCGCTAATACCCCTAATCCGCTTGCGATAAGCAATGAATCCATAGCTGTGGGGCCAACTGAAAGTTGTCTAGACGACCCAAATAATGCATAAATTATTTGAGGAACGAGAGAGGCATACAAACCATATATGACGGGTAGACCTGCTATCAAGGCATAGGCCATACTTTGGGGAATTAACAAAACGCCCACCGTTAGTCCAGCAAAAATATCTCCTTTTAATTTAGTTGTAGAATAATCTTGAAGCCAACTTAGCGGTTTTAATATGGCCATTTATGAAGAGATAAATAGGGGTTACATTGAATTTTAAAAACTAAGTTAACCATTATAAGGGAGTAAGGGTTGAAGGATGAGTGATTTGTCCAAATTCAAAATTTATAGTTCTCAGAATGTGATTTCGTATTCAGAGTACCTGAACTCAGCCCTCAAGTATTCGATTTCTCGATGTCTATTGGTACGATATGATTTTCTATGCAATGGTAATTTGATGGGCAAATGATCTGTGAACTTTAGATTTTCAATATAAGCGTAGGTGGGAGGGTGAAAGACCAATGATCCTAAAAAGGCAGCGTTATCTTCATCAAAATAATAGATCCATTCTTCTGTAGTTGAATGATTGCTATTTTTTTTAGGGTTATAGTTGGCTTTTATAGCATGAGCCTGCTGACCACTCCGTAAAATTACAGATCCAAGCGCAGTTAATACCGTACCTGCATCGAGTAGTTTAAAAGGCATACCTAATACATAGAGTGAACTCATGACCGTTTGCGTCGGGTCTTTTTCTGTAAGTATGTCGTTTTGAAATTGCCTTGCCCCATCTGTACTGTAAGTAATACGGTGATGAAGATCATTTTCTTCCCAGGTTATTTCAGCTGAAAATTGAGGATAAAATTTATATCGATGAAGCTGAACGTTATTTTTTTCAACGCTACCGTCAGCAAAATAGATGATTCCATGTTTGACATAAGTAAGATTTTTGATTTGCTGCCAATTATCCAAACCACCCGCATCTTTAATGGTCTTTATGAGTACGGATTTAGCTTTCGAATCTTTTATCTGCTCAAAATGATCGGTAACGGCATTTTCTTTTTCTAGAGGTTGACAACCCAAACTATAAATCAAAATAAGTATGAATACGTACTTTGCTAAAGGTCTTTTCATGTCGGGATGCATATTATTTCCTTACTTTATCCAAAAATAATGATTTCTTTTGGATCTATAGTCAATTGAATGGGATCACCTGGTCGGTAGATCTTTACCTCATCAAATGCCATCAAATCGAGGTCCTGATGAACGGAAATCAATAACTTATGATTTCCTCCATTGAAGATGACCTCTTTTACGCAACCTTTTATCATTCCCTTAGAATTAATTTCTACATTTTCAATCCAAATTCCAGTCGAGCATTTGATGTTTAATAGCTCATGACTTTCACTTTCACTTAGAAGATTTATAAGCCCGAAAAGACGTGCAATTTGAGGAGTTTTCGGATATTGATAAACCTCACGAGGCTTTCCTTTTTGAGTGATCGACCCATTATATAACACCCATATTTCATCGGCAATTTCCATGGCATCGTGGGTGTCATGGGTCACCAAAATCACAGTGGTACCTGTTTTTTTTGCCAGTGATTTAGTTTCTATTAATAAATTTTGCTTTGTCAAAGGGTCAAGGTTACTGAACGGTTCATCCATCAAAATAACTTCCGGTTCATTTGCCAATGCCCTGGCAAAAGCAACCCGTTGTTTTTGCCCTCCAGATAGTTCTTGAGGATGTTGTGGTCTCAGTGATTCCAAACCGCACATTTCGATGAGCTGTTCAACTCTATTTTTTTTGTAAACCTCTCCATATTCAAGTAGGGCATAATTAAGATTCTCTACTACTGACATATTTGGCTTCAAAGCATAATCTTGGAAAACTAATTTTATTTCTTCATGACCTGCAATCAGTTTTTCTTTTGGTCCCTGAAGTTTTTTGTTGTTCAAATAAATAGATCCTGAATCAGGTTCGATCAAGCCTGCAATTATTTTTAATAGGGTTGTTTTTCCTGAACCGCTCATTCCTACCAAAGATATGAGCGCACCTTTTTTAACAGTTCCAGAGATATGGTTGAGGACTTTTTTTTGACCAAATGACTTGGTGATGTTTTTTATTTGAATCAATTTATGGAATGATTTTTTTGTATTAAACAATTCTTATTGAAAAAATGAATTGAGAGGTGAATATAAGCGATTTACATAAAATTGATGTCTGTAATTAGACTGATCACTTCACTTCATAGAATTCAGAGCAAATGTTAATTATAATGTCATTTAACACCAAATGATATTTATTTATATTTTTGATAATTTCTTTATAAGAAATAAACTACTCCCATAAGGCCTAAAAGTCCTAAAACGATGGTATAGGGGAGTGCCATCCAAATCATTTTAACATAGGACAACTTTATGGCCGGTGCAAGTGCGGAGGTCAATAAAAACAAAAAGGCAGCTTGTCCATTGGGCGTTGCCACGCTAGGGAGGTTGGTTCCCGTATTAATGGCGATGGCCAAAGTTTCAAATTCTTTTCTAGTGATCAAACCTGAATCAAAGGCAGTCTTCACTTCGTTGATGTACACTGTAGCTACGAAAACGTTATCGCTGATCATAGATAATAGTCCATTGGCGGCATAGAATAAGGCGGGTTGCATAGATTTATCTTGTTCCAAAACATATTGTATAATGGGTTTGAATAAATGCAAATCGTGAATCATTCCTACGATGACAAAAAATACCGCCAATAATGCAGTAAACGGTAAAGCCTCTTCAAACGCATGTCCGATGCGATGTTCATCTGTAATGCCTGTTAAAGCAGTTTGCAACACAATGATAGTCAAGCCTATGAGCCCTACAGGAGCAAGGTGAAAGGCCAAAGCCACAATTAGAAACACAGCAGAAATGGCTTGAATCATCAGGGCGTATTTTTCTCCTTTCGACCTCTTATTATCTTCATCTATCAAAAAACTTTCGATGATTTTTTTTGCAAATTTTGGTAATTTAGCTCCGAAACCAAACTGCCCACTCAATTCTAATAATACACAAGTCAACAGACCGGAAGCTAAAACTGGCAGGGTAATAGGAGCCATAGCATAAAAGAATTGCATAAAATTCCACCCTAGTTTTTCACCAATTAATAGATTCTGAGGTTCACCAACAATGGTACAAACACCTCCCAAGGCAGTACCTACAGCTCCATGCATGACTAAGCTTCTCAAAAAACTTCTAAATTGGTCTAATATTTCCCCACTTAGTCCTTCCTTATTTAGAGTACCGCTTCCGTTGTCGTCACTTGGGCTTGAGTCAACTTTGTGATATATTTGGTAAAAACCAACAAAAACACTGATAAGCACTGCAGTGACCGTGAGGGCATCTAAAAAAGCACTTAAAAAAGCTGAAATAAAACAAAAAAGTAGGGATAGGACAATTTTAGATCGTACTTTTACAAATATTTTGCCAAAAATGAACATCAACAGAGGCTTCATAAAATAAATACCGGCAACCATAAACACCAAGAGGAGAAGCACTTCTAAATTTCCCTCTATTTCATGGAATACTGTTTCAGGACTGGTCATTTTCATTAATAACACTTCTAGCGCGATCAAGCCTCCAGATTGGAGGGGATAACATTTAAGGGCCATGGCCAAAGTCAATATAAATTGACCGATAATGAGCCATCCGGTAGCTGTGGGTCCTAGGCTCAAAAGTAAAAATGGATTGAGCACTAAGAAGGCTAAAATCGTTTTTTTATACCAATGAGGTGATTTGCCTAAAAATGAGTTATATAGCTCCATATAATATTATTTGTTTACAGAATTGCAGTATAGGTATCAATATGTAGGCTTTCTCTAAGCATCCCCCATCGTATTTTTCACAGCAATATATATAGCGAATGAAGAAAATGCAAAATGTATCATCAGCAAATATAATTTGATTGGAATTAATTTATCCAAATCGGTTAAGTTAAAATCAAAGTATTTAGGCCTCTCTGATGGTCGTCTTATTTCTTGTTCTATCGCGTACAGATTTACTCATATGATGGAGTAAATCGATATTTTGATCATCCTAAATAACTCATCCTATATATTGTGCCACTTTTGTCATCTGAGATGAGTATTGAACCATCTTCAAGCATCAAAATATCAACGGGACGTCCCCAAGCCGTATTCGTGTGCTTATTTAAAAAACCTTCGACAAAAGTTTCGTAATGGATGCCAACGCCATTTTCCTCGGTGACAAGGGATAGTTTATGTCCGGTGTGGCCAGCATTTTTGGATCGGTTCCAACTGCCATGTTCAGGAATGATTATTTTATTTTTATAAGAAGGGGGAAACATATTTCCCGTGTAAAACTTAAGACCTAAAGGAGCGACGTGTGGCCCTAAATTGAATGCTGGAGACCTGTAATTTTCACAACTTTTATCCTGACCAAATTCAGGATCTAATATGAGTCCAGCATGGCAATAAGGAAATCCAAAATGTTGACCTGCCGCACTGAGTCTATTCAATTCACACGGAGGCAAGTCATCACCTAGTAAATCTCTACCATTATCTGTAAACCACATTTCTCCCGTTATTGGGTGCCAAGTTAAACCAACGGTATTCCGTACACCTTTGGCCACTATCTCTCGATTGGTTCCATCGGCATCCATTCTGACAATTGAGGCATAATAGGTATCATCTTTGATTTCGCAAACATTACAAGGCGCACCTACGGGTACATATAATTTACCATCCGGTCCGAAAGCGATGTACTTCCATCCATGGTGGCTGTCTTCAGGGAAGTCATTGTATATTAAAGTAGCTTTGGGATCATTTAAGTTATCTTCAATAGCATCATAGCGCCATAGCTTATTTATTTCAGCAACATACAGTGCGCCATCTTTGAAGGCAATGCCATTAGGCATGATTAAATCCTTGGCTATAGTATACAGCGTATCCGCTTTCATATCATTGTTTCTGTCTTGGAGGGCATAAACGGAACTATTGGTCTTATTGCCGACAAACAGCACTCCATCCGGGCTCATGGCCATAGATCGGGCATTGTCTACGCGGCCGTATACTTCCACTTGAAAGCCCTTGGGCATTATAAGAGAATCTAGAAAGAGACCCTCTTCTGAAGTCAAACTTGCTTGATCTGAATAAACTTGTGAAGCGGGATCAGTACATGCTAGAATGATAAAGGGTAGGGTTAAAAAAGATAGTCGCTTCATATTATTTAAATTTTAAACATTATTTATTTTGAACCGTTAAGATACTCATTTACATATTGTAAGAAGCCAATGCATCAGTTTAATTGTTCAAAGAATGAATCTGAGTTATGTCCATCTATAGCTTGCTTTATCTAGATCAGTATTAACAGATATTTTTCGAATTTTTTATTTATGTCTCAGCTACCATTTTGGTTTTAAATTTGATTTTGATTTCTTGTTATCTTTACTTAGCCGGTTGAGTGGGGTTACCGGTTGAGTGGAGTTAATTGATACTTACTAAGGCCTTATCCAAACTCAGACAAGCATAATTACTAAATGCCATAATAACTCTTATTGAAAATGCTTTTGATCACCTAGATCGAATAGCGATTAGTGATAATAATCAAAGTTATACCTATCGGCAACTTATGGACGCATCAAAAAAATTGCTATTGCTCTTTTAGAAGATAAAAAAGACCTCAATGAGGCTAGAATTGCTTTTATCGTGGCCCCTAGTTTTGAATACGCATGTATTCAATGGGGAATTTGGCGTGCAGGCGGCATTGCGGTCCCACTTTGTGTCAAACATCCTTATGATGCGATAAAGTATGTCATTGAAGATACTCAGGCTGAGGAAGTGGTTTTTTCATAGGGTTATAGAGCACTTATTGAGCCTCTATTTCAAGATTTTGAATTACGAAGAATTTCCATAGAAGCCGTAATGCTGTCAGTGGAGCAGGAAAATCCGAGACTGCCACAGATTTCCCTTGATCGGAGAGGCATGATCATTTATACCAGTGGTACTACAGGCAAACCCAAAGGAGTGGTCAGTACCCACCAAAACATTGAAGCTCAGATTAAGTCATTAGTGATTTCATGGGAATGGACAAAAGAAGATCATATATTAAATATTCTCCCAATTCATCACATGCATGAATCATTAATGTTTTAAGTTGTGCACTCTATAGCGGGGCTTGCTGTGAATTCTTATAGAAATTTGAGGCAAAAAAAGTATTCGACGTCTTTTGTAGGCAAGAGGTTAATCTGTTCATGGCCGTTCCAACCATTTATTATCGCCTTATTTATTATTGGAAGGAATTAACCGCAGCAGACCAACAAAAAATAGCTGCTTCCTTTAAGGATTTTCGACTGATGGTGTCGGGGTCTGCGGCTTTACCGATTTCCACCCATGAGGGGTGGACGAAGATCAGTGGTCATACTAGAACGATACGGAATGACCGAAATGGGTATGGCCATAAGTAATCCCTATAAGGGAACTCGAAAGCTTGGTTATATTGGCGTAGCCCTTGCTGGAGTTTCGATAAGAATAGCATATGAAAATAACCGTACGGCAGTCGATGGCATATCAGGAGAAATTCAAGTCAAAGGGCCCAATGTTTTTAAAGAATATTGGGAGAAACCAAGCGACACCGCAGGATCCTTTATCGATGGCTGGTTCAAAACGGGTGATATAGCTGTTTTTCAAAAAGGGAGCTATAAAATATTGGGTAGAAATTCAGTTGACATCATCAAATCAGGAGGTTATAAAATATCTACTTTGGAGATCGAAGAAGTGCTCAGGAAGCATCCAGCTATTGAAGATTGTGCCGTAGTAGGTATTCCGGATGTGGAATGGGGAGAAATCATAGGGGCAAGTCTTATCATGACCCGTGATCAAGAAACCACTACAGCAATAAGGGAATGGCTAAAAGATAAATTACCTAGAGAAAAATACCTCGAAAATATTTAATTCAGACTGATCTCCCACGAAATATAATGGGTAAATTCACCAAAAAAAGTATTGCAAAAAATATTTATCGAGGGCTCAAATAAATAGACTTGAACTATAAAAAATATCATCAATTATTTGTAAATGATCATAAAAATACTTGTATTTCTTTTTCGGTGTAATGCGCTCCGAGACCTGGATTAATCGGTAATGGAGAGGAGATAATTCAAAGACAGGATTGAAGCTTCATTCTTACAGCGCATATAGTAATTAGACATTGTACAAAATACCTGTAAATAATTTTTAGAAATCACTTTCGCGAATTTTTTTCTAAAAAATATCATTCTTATTTATTACCTCCCCAAACGGAGAAACACGCATCTTTAGAATGAACTTTTCTCAGTAAAAAATTATACTCGTTCGATAACCAGAGCACTCGCGCCTCCGCCGCCATTGCAAATGGCGGCACAACCAATAGTGGCATCTTTAGATTGCAATACATTTTGCAGCGTAGTGACAATTCTCGCTCCTGAGGCACCTAAAGGATGGCCTAAAGAAACGGCGCCGCCATGTATATTTACCTTTTTGATATCGATATTCAATATTTTGTTAAAAGCCAGAGGCACCACAGAAAAAGCCTCATTGATCTCGAAATAATCCACATCGCCAAGATCTAACTTAGCAAGAGTCAAGGCTTTTGGAGCGGCATGGGTTGGTGCAGTGGTAAACCATGCCGGTTCATGGGCAGTATCTGCAAAAGATAAAATTTTTGCTACTGGTTTTAAATCATATTTTTTGACTGCGGTCGCACTTGCCAAAATCAAAGCTGCCGCCCCATCATTCATTGTTGATGCATTGGCCGCGGTCACGGTGCCTGTTTGTGAAAAAGCAGCACGCAATTGGGAGATTTTTTCAAATTTGACATTTTTATACTCTTCATCTTCAAGGATGAGCCTGGATTCGCTTCTTCTTTGTGGTACAGAAACTCCTACTATTTCATTGGATAAAACCCCGTTTTCAGTATTTAAAGCAGTATTTTGATAAGAGCGAATGGCATAGGCATCTTGTTCTGCTCTTGTGATATCGTATTTTTCAGCCGTTTGATCAGCAAACACGCCCATTGGGATCTCATCATAAGGGTTTAGTAAACCATCTTTATGTAATCCATCGATCAAGGCTGCATTGCCATATTTATAACCATATCTGGCTTTGGGAATGTAATAAGGAATGGCAGACATGTTTTCCATGCCCCCTGCTACTAAAACATCCGCTTGACCCAGCATAATACTTTGGGCAGCGAACATGATAGATTTGGCTCCAGAGGAGCAGACTTTATTTACCGTAGTACAAGGGGCGGTATTCGGAATACCAGCGGCCAGGGCAGCTTGACGAGCAGGTGCTTGGCCTAAACTGGCCGAACAGACATTACCCATAAAAACTTCGTCAACATTCTTTGAGTCAATATTTCCTTTTTCTAAGGCTCCTTTAATCGCTGCAGTTCCTAATTCAGTCGCTGATACATTGGCAAACATTCCACCAAAACTCCCCAGGGGGGTACGAGCCGCAGACACGATATAAACTTCTTTATTTGACATCTTTTTTTAATTACGGTAACAAATATAATTTTTCTTTAGTTATATAGACCTATATCTTCAGGTAAGTGAAGCGGTAGCATGCTTGAGATCAGTGTGGGAGTCAGATGTAGTGCTTAATGATTCGAAACTCATAAGTTGATTTTTTAACGTTTTTTCATAAAATTCATACCCACTAATAGAAGGACGCTGGATCAGTCCAGTACAAAAAAAGTTGATAACGATTCTCTTTAAATATCATGTACTCTCAAGAGGTTAAGACAGATGGAATGATTTATTTTTAAGTAATTAGAGCTGAATTTGGCATAAAAGAAGGGTCTTGTCTACCTTTGCGCCCGCATGATCAGTATTGATAATATTAGTTATTACCTAGGTGAGCGAATTCTCTATGAGGACGCCTCTTTATTCATCACTCCTAAAGATAAAATAGGTCTAATTGGCCTTAACGGCACGGGTAAATCTACTTTGCTCAAGATGCTGGTGGGAGAGGTAGAATTGGCTTCAGGAAAGATTTCACGAGGTAAAAGCACGTCGATTGGATTTTTGAATCAAGATCTGCTTTCCTACCAAAGCGATGAACCCATTCTTGAAGTAGCTATGCAGGCTTTTCATCAGGCCCTTGATTTGCAACATCAAATAGATGTAATTCTCAAGGAAATGGAAGAGAATTATACAGATAAATTACTGGAAAGACTGTCCTTAGTTCAGGAGCAGTTTGAAGCGGCTGATGGCTATAGGATTCAGTCTCAAGCGGAGGAATTGTTGGAGGGCATAGGATTCAAGACGGCAGACCTTAAACGACCACTTAGAGAGTTTTCGGGAGGGTGGAGGATGCGCGTCATGTTGGCTAAGTTGCTTTTAGAGAAGCCTTCCTTATTGATGCTAGATGAGCCTACCAACCACTTAGACTTACCTTCTATACAATGGATTGAGTCTTACCTACAGAGTTATGAAGGGGCATATATCATTGTTTCTCACGATCGCACCTTTCTCAACAGCACGGTCAATAAAATAGTTGAAGTATATGCGAGTAAACTCAATTTGTACTCGGGTAATTACGATTATTATCTTGAGGAAAAAGAATTACGCAATGAGGTGCAGCAAAATGCTTTTGAAAATCAACAGCAAAAAATCAAAGAAGCTGAAAGATTCATAGAAAGATTCAAAGCAAAAGCGACTAAGGCCAAACAGGCCCAGTCCAAGATAAAGCAATTGGAAAAATTAGATAGGATTGAAGCAGTTGTTGATGAAAATATACAGGTCAATTTTAAATTTAATTTTAAGACTCAGTCGGGACGCCATGTAAAGCAACTTCAAGACATTAGTAAGTCTTATGGAGATTTAGCTATTTTAGAAAAGGTAACTCTGGGTTTACAACGTGGGGATAAGGTGGCATTGATTGGCGCAAACGGTAAAGGTAAATCAACTGTTTTACGTATCATAGCGGGTACCGAAGTGCATGAAGGTCAAGTGGAAACAGGTCATAATGTATTGATGTCATTTTATGCACAGCATCAACTAGAGGCGCTCAACATCAACAATGACCTCGTTGAAGAGCTCAAACAGGAAGGAACCGGTAAAAATGAGCAAGAATTACGGGGTGTTTTGGGATGTTTTTTGTTCAGTGGGAATGAAGTATTCAAAAAAATAAAGGTGCTCTCCGGAGGTGAGAAATCTCGAGTAGCTTTAGCCAAAGCCCTGATCTCTGAAGCCAACTTTTTATTACTCGATGAGCCTACTAACCACCTTGATATGCTTTCGGTAGGTATTTTGGTGCAGGCTTTGCAGCAATATGAGGGTACATTTATGGTGGTTTCACACGACAGGCATTTTATCACGAAGGTGGCCAACAAAATTTGGTGGATTGAAGATCATCAATTAAAGGAATATCCGGGTACTTATAAAGAATATCAGTGGTGGATGAGTCAGCGTAAATCACCAACGAAATTGGCTGTAAAAAAAGAGAAAAAATCAAAGACCAAAGTCAAAGAAAAACCAATCAAGCCCAAATCTCAGACGACGTTGAAAAGACAGGTATCTGATGTAGAATACCAAATACAGGAACGAGAATCATTGATAAAATCTTTAGAAATTGAGATGACCCAACCAGAGGTTTATCAGGATAGCGATAAACTTTCCATGTTAAATGATCAATTTCAAAAAGCGAAGAATGAATTAGATCAATTGACCAAAGAATGGGAAGTCTTGATCTCGTCTATTGAATAATTGGAAATAGTCTCAATTTTATTATGTTATTTCCATAATTTTTGTGTTCGAATAAAAATATGGCAGCTGAAAAAGGAAAAATGTAAAAATAAAGATGAAAGAATAGCGGTAGCTCTTAAAGATGTTTATATTAGTAGCGAGGAGGGGAGTTGAACCCCTGACCTCCGGGTTATGAATCCGACGCTCTAACCAACTGAGCTACCTCGCCATGTCTTAATATATACAT
>MDTB01134390.1_pt1 | contig 35313 bp, 35 predicted proteins | sample 811161 | NCBI WGS metagenome assembly MDTB01 (sample SAMN05326650, study PRJNA326480) | marine metagenome | isolation source: seawater | place: Mediterranean Sea | collected 2009 | reverse complement strand
CTCCCATATCTTAAGACAAAGTACCATCGGCGCTGAAGGGCTTGACTTCCGAGTTCGGAATGGGATCGGGTATTACCCCTTCGCAATAATCGCCAGGCACATCGTTATATTATCATTTTATTTTTTTGTAAACAGTAAAAAATTGGTGGGCGTGATAAGAATCGAACTTATGGCCTCTACGATGTCAACGTAGCGTTCTACCATTGAACTACACGCCCCAGAAAAATTGTGTTAAATATATAGTTGGTATAACATAAAGATTTAATGCGAAAAATACTAATTATTTCAACTAAAAACTTATTATCTAATCATTTTGATGGGGCTCAAAAAAGAATTTTTGATATATCAAAATCTTTATCAAAAAAAAATAAAGTTGACTTTATATGTCTCGGAGAAAATGTACTAGAAAAAAAACCTAATTTAAATTTTCTTAATAAATTAATTATCTATAAAACAGGTTTTTTCTCCAAAATTTATAACGTAATTATTTCCATTCTTAAATTTCAACCAATGCAAAATGGTTATTTTTTTTCAAAGGATATTTACAACTTTGTTTCTGAAAATAAACAGAAATATGATGTAATAATTTTCCATTTAATAAGATCTGCACAATATCTCCCTGACAATTTCGACGGCAAAACAATTTTGGAAATGACAGATTTAATTTCGCACAACTATGCACAAGTAATCAAGGAACTATCTTTTTTTAACCCCTTAAAATATATATATCTTTTTGAAAAGTTTTTGCTTCAAAAATATGAGAAAAAAGTGTCAAACTCTTTTGATAAAACTATATTTGTAACAGAAAAGGAATTGGCTTTAGCTAAAGAATTTATAGAAAAAACTAAAATTTATGTTGTAGGAAATTGTTTTGAGTCAAAAAAGAAAATATTTAAACATAACAATAAAAACAACAAAATTTTATTTGTAGGAAATATTACGTACCTACCTAATAAATTAGCCTGTTATAATTTTTCAAAAAGAATTCTTCCAGAAATAAATAAAAAATATCCTGAAATAGAATTTAATATCGTCGGAAAAATAAATGTATTTGATAAACTTATTTTAAGTTTTTTTTCAAATGTTAAAGTGCATGGTCCTATAAAAAAAATTGATAAAATGATAAAAAAAAGCATTTGCGGAATAAGTAATTTGAAAGTTTCAACTGGACTCCAAAATAAAATTTTTACCTACATGTCTTATGGTCTACCTACGATTGCTAGCAAAGACTCTGTTCCTAAAAACTTAGTTAAAAATAAAAAAAATATTCTTGTTTTTTCAAGTCAAAATGATCTTATAAGGTGCATTTCTCAATTAATAGAAAAAAAACAACTAGCCAACTTAATTTCAAAAAATTCACATAAAATTGTTAAAAATAAACTTGCTGCAAAAAAAGTTTATAATAAATATATATAACTAAAAAAATGAAAAAAAATAATAAAATATTATTACTTTTATTAAATTGGTTAATTTATCTTTTTCCTTTATTTTATATTTTGGGAAATTTTTTTATAAACGCAAGCGTAGTGCTAATATCAATAACCGGGCTAGCGCTATACAAGGAGAAGATTTTTGATTTTAAAAAAGATAATTTCTTAATTTTAATAAGTGCTTTCTTTTTGATAATAATTATTTGTACTTTTTTTGAAAGTATTTCTAATCCTGGTAATGTAAAAGTTTATAAATCAATAATTTTTTTGAGATATTTTATTTTATTATTAGTTGTTAGATATGCTTTGATTAATGATCATGTAAATCTTAAAAAATTTTTAGTTTCATGTTTAATTTTTTCAACACTAATCTCTTTAGATGTAATTTTTCAGTTTATAACTGGAAAAAATATTATTGGACTAAAATCTGCAGCACAGTATAGATCTAGCTTTTTTGGAGATGAATATGTGGCGGGAGGCTATATACAAAGATTCTCTGTTTTGGGTTTCTTTAGCACGCTGATTATTTTAAAAAAAAAATATTTAAAAATTCTCATTTCTACAACTTTTCTTTTTCTTTGTTTTTTTGCAACGCTTTACTCTGGAAACAAAATGCCTGCTGTAATACTGCTAACTTTTATGTTTATAACTTTATTTTTTTTCTTTTTAAATTTTGGAATTTACAAAAATAGAGTATTTATTTTTTCTTCTCTTGCAGTTTTGGTTATTGTCTTTTTTCAAAGTGAAAAGCTATATAGTTTATATTTAGATAAAATTAAAAATAGTTATTACTTTGCTCACTCTCAAGCTTTAGGTGCAATACCAAACTCTTTTATTGGCGCAATGCCCAATCCAAAAATAATTTACTCTGAGGTAACGAGAGATTATTCCGAATTAAACAAATATAAAAATAAAACCTGGTTTCACCATACCGAAGAATTTAAAGATAAGAAAAAATATAGATATTTAGTGACGCGTTCAACATACAATAATCTGTATATTACTTCTTTAGATCTTTTTTTGGAGAAGCCTCTGACAGGGAGAGGGATAAATTCTTTCAGAGAAACTTGTAAGGAAAGAGTGCATTTGCCTAACAGAATTTGTTCAACTCACCAACATAACTATCATTTGCAAATATTAAATGATACAGGGTTAATAGGGTTCTTAATTTTTTTTGGAACGATTGTTTTTGTAATATTTAAATGTTTTAGAAAAAGTAATTTAAGATCAGACATTTATTTTTATGCAATTTTATCTGTAATCCTTATTGAGTTTTTTCCTTTAAGAAGTACAGGAGGGTTTTTTTCCACTATAAATTCTGCTTATATATTTCTTATGATGGGAATGTTGTTTGGTTTAAAAGAATTGGACTATAAATCTAAAAATTATTAGAAGTATTTTCTCAAAGAAGATATGTTTGGCTTCATCCAAAAATAAAGATCTGTCAGAATTTTTCTTAAATCTCTTTTTGGTCTCCATTTGTAAAGTTTCTTCACATATTCTATATTTGAAACATAGTAAGGAACATCATAAGGAGATGTTTTTTTTATAGAGCCTATTTTTATTTTATTTTTTGTTACATGTGTAGAAAGCTTTGTAAGTTGGATGAGGTTTAATGAGTTTTTCTGCCCTCCCCCAACATTCATAAGCTTATTGTTAATTTTTTTAAGTTTTTGTATTTGTAATAAAATTAATTCGCATAAATCCTGAATATGAAGAACATCCCTAACTTGCCTTCCGGTTCCACCAAAGCCAATATAACTAAGCTTCAAAAGGTTTAAATGTCTCCATACCCATAAACTTACAAATCCCTGTTCTTCTTTTCCAAATTGCCATGGACCAGAAACTAGAGCTACTCTATTTATAATATATTTAATATTATGTAGATATGAATATTCTTTTATTAAAAGCTCGGAACTTAATTTTGTAAAACCATATATAGATTTAGAATTTTCAACATTAAAATTTTCCTTTACAGAGCCTTTCTTGTTTAATTTAAATAAATTTTCCATGGAATAAACTCTAGAACTGGATAAATAAATTATATTTGCACTATCCTTGATACATTTATTTAAAACGTTAAATGTTCCTACAAGATTTGAATTAAAAACTTCTTCTATTTTCTTTCTCGATGCTTCTATAGCTGGCTCAGCCGCACAATGTATCACCAAATCAAATTTTGGAAGCCTGGTAAGTTTATCTGGTTTCGCAATATTACCTTTAAAATTTTTTATTTTTTTTTTATATAGTCTCTTATAATTTAATTTTGAGCCTTTTCGAGACAAATTGTCAATACTATCGATTTTAACATTTTTAATTTTATTCTTTAAAAAAATTGCAAGATTCGAACCGATAAAACCGCAACCACCTGTTATCAATATTCTCATATACTATCCGGTCTCTAAAATACTTTTTTTATTATTTTTTTTGTTCTCAACTTCAAAATATTAATTTTAATTTGTCTTAGGTTAAAACCACTATAAAGTTTAAATCTATTTTTCTTAAGCCAAAAATTAAGTTCCTCCAAATAAAGTCCTAGATTCCTTGATGAAAAGTTTTTATTATGAACTCTAAATGTAGCTAAAGGCCTCTGTATTGCTGATATTTCGTGTTTTTTTGATAGCTTTAAAAAAAGATCAAAATCCCCAATTATGTCATACCTTTCATTAAATTTGTTTTGCTGAAAAATTTTTCTATGAATCATAATAGTTAAAATTCCTATACAATAATTATCTAACAAGTTTTGAGTTATATTGCCTTTGGGTAATATTGTTTTGTAAGGTAAATAAGATTTTTTTGTATTTTCATTTTTAATAAGAAAATTAGTATAAATAATTTTATAATTTTTCTTTTCAGCTAAGTTAATTTGAGAATTTAATTTATTCTTGCTCCAAAAATCATCGGTATCCAAAAAACATATATATTTTCCTTTACTCTTTTTAATAGCTAAGTTTCGAGTTCGATATAATTTTTCAAACTTGTTTGATTTAAAATATTTTATTCTTTTATCCTTAAAAGATTTAGCAATTTTTGCACTTTGATCAGTAGATTTATTATCCCAAAAAATTATTTCCCAATTTTTATATGTTTGATTGATAACGCTTGAAATACTTTTTTTTAAATATTTTTCACCATTATGACAGTTCATAATTACACTAACAAGTGGCTGATTAGCAGTTTGTGGATTGCCCATAATAAAAATTTATTGTCTTTTTTAAACCAGTTTCAAATGATGTTTTTGGTTTCCAGTTAATTATTTTCTTTGCTTTTGTAATAGTTGGAAAAACTTTAATTGACTCATCTTTTCTTAATTTAATCTTGCCGTAAAGAGGATGGCCCTTTTTGATTTTTTTATTTATATATTTAATTATATTTTTAATCTTAATTGGTTTACCTGATCCTATATTAAATATTTCACCTCTAGCTTTTTTATTTTTTAATGATTTAATAATAGCTTCAATAACATCATCGATAAAAACAAAGTCTCTGAATTGTTTACCTTCAGAACATGGAAATTTTTTATTTTTAATACAGCTATTTATTATTATTGGAATAAATCTATTTAAATCCTGCCGTGGCCCATAAGCTTGGTACAGTCTTAGAATAGTTGATGGAAATTTTCTTGCTTTAAATAGTTTCATCAGATGCAAGCTAGATAATAATTTGGCCTTATAATAAACAGATAAAGGTTTGCCTTTAAAAGTTTCTTTATGCGGTGACTTAGATTTGCCGTATTCTCCACCACTGCCTATTTGAAGGAAGGATTTTGGAGGATTTTTTAAAAAAATGCTTGTCAAATTTTTTAAACCCAAATAGTGGCTTTCATAAGTCTTCTTCTTATTTGAGTGATCAACATAACCACCAAGATTAATTACGAAGTCAAAATTTTTATTTATTTTTTTTTTTAAGATGTTTTTTTTTGTGATATCACAAAATATATATTTTACTTTTGAAATATATCTTAATTTTTTAGGTCTTCGAGTTGAAATGCTTGCAACATCCCAGCCTTCCTTTAAAGATCTTTTTGCCAGATGGTAGCCTATAAAGCCAGTTCCTCCTACAATTAGTATTTTTATTTTGTTATTCAAAATTTCTATTTTAAAGTTTCTTTTAATTTTTCAAGATCTCTTTTAGTGTCAACACATTGCCAAAAGCCATCATGTTTAAACGCTACAAGTGTTTTTTTTTTGCAAACTTTTTCTAATGGTTCTTTTTCCAAAAAAGTTTGATCATTTTTAATATAATTTAAAAATTCTGGTTCTATTACAAAGAATCCGCCATTTATCCATCCTTCATCAACTTTTGACTTTTCTTTAAAATAGGTAATAGAATTCCCTTTTAATTTTAAAGCACCAAATCTAGCTGGGGGCCTAACGGCCGTAAGTGTAACCATCTTTTTATTTTTTTTATGAAAATTTATTAGTTTTTTTATATTAACATTTGATAAACCATCACCATATGTCATCATGAATGTTTCATTTTTAAGATGTTTTGTAAGCCTTTTTAATCTTCCACCAGTCATGGTTTTTCTTCCTGTATCAATTAGATTGATATTCCAGTTGAAAGAATTCTTTTTAAAAAAATTTTTAATTTCATACCCTTTGTAACCCAAGGCTATGTAGAAATCTTTAAAGCCGTATTTTGCATAGGTTTTCATTATATGATAAATCAAAGGTTTGCCTTTAACTTTGATCATGGGTTTTGGAATTGTTTTTGTGTATTCGGATAACCTTGTTCCAAATCCACCGGCTAAAATTACTACTTTCATAACCTTTCCTTCATTAATTTTTCATAATTTTTAATCTGATTTAAAGATGTAGATAGAATTTTTTTGGGTTTAGAGTAATACTGACTATACCATTGGGCTGTCATTTTGATAATCTCCTCAAAAGATAAAACGCTTTTCCAATTTAAAATTTGATTTGCTTTAGCGCAGTTTAACTTTAATAAATTTGACTCAAAAAAATTATTTTTATTGTTTTTTGATATTTTCCATGAAACTTTTTCCCAATGTTTTTTCATAGATTTAACAAGTCTAATAACATTATAGGATTTTTTAGTATTTGGACCAAAATTAAAAGCCTCGCTATGAAGTTTTTTATTTTTATTTAATCTTGTAGCAAATATTAAGTATCCTCCAACTGCCTCTAATACATGCTGCCATGGTCTAGTCGATTTTGGATTTCTTATATTCACCCTATTATTTTTTGACCAAGATTTCACGCAGTCGGGAACCAGTCTATCTTTTGACCAGTCACCTCCCCCAATTACATTTCCTGCTCTGGCAATACCTATTGAAATCTTATCGTTTTTTTTGAAGTATGATTTTACATATGATTGAATTATTAATTCAGCAGATGCTTTTGAAGCGCTATATGGGTCTGTTCCTCCCAATGCATCATCTTCCCTATATCCTCTTTTAATTTCTAAATTCTTATAACTTTTATCACTAGTTATTAAAATTGCCGTACATTTATTTTTTAATTTTTTTAAGGATTCCAGCACGTTTAAAGTTCCAATAGAGTTAGTTTGAAAAGTATAAACTGGATCAACATATGATTCTTTTACCAAAGATTGTGCAGCAAGGTGAAAAACAAAGTTGGGTTTGTAATTTATAAATAAATTTTTAAGTTTTTTTAAATTTCTTATATCAATATTTTTATTAATAATTTTTTTCTTGAGACTTAATATTTTAAAATGCGAGGGATTTGATGGAATCCCAGATGATATCCCAATGACATTTGCACCAAGACTAGTCAACCATAAAGTTAACCAAGACCCTTTGAAACCGGTATGGCCAGTTACGATTACTGTTTTACCTTTAAACGTTTTTTTAAAAGAAAATTTTGACATTTTGTTCATTTAATTTTTCGAAAAGAAATTTTTTTAACCTATTATTTTTTTTATTTTTTTTATTTTTTTTCATAATTTCATTTAATTTTTTAGAAAACTCTATTTTACTATAGACAAGGCTATATAAATTTTTGGGTATTTTTATAGATTTTAAATTAATTTCGTCGCAAGGATCAAGAACGGGTATTATTACAAAGCAATTATAGGCTATAGACTCTAAGGTTGCGCTAGTAGGTCCTGAACAAACCACAGAGTGAGAATTGATTAGAGCTTTACTTAAGTTTCCAGACAAGATTGAAATTTTATTTCTTAATTTATTTAAATTTCCTTTCAACAAAAGATCAATTGGTAATATTGGATGTGGTTTAATTTTTAATTTAAAATTTTTTTTATTTTTCAAAAAAAAATACGCCCATTCTAGTATTTTTTTATCTAGTGCCTCAATACCACTTAGAACCACCAATATTTTATTGTTGTAATTACTTTTGTTATTTAAATTTTTAAACAAAAATTGGTAGTTTAATGCTGGAGCAACTGAAATATTTGCTTTTTTAAAAAATTCTTTCTTTAAATTTTTATAAGCTTTTCCTATTGTTAAAATTTTCTTTGGTAGGACCTTGGATTCTTCCTCATACTTAGTGGGTATGGTGTTCATGTATTGAGAGTAATGTGTGAAGCCTTGATATCCAAGTATTTGCGATTCTGGATAAAACATTCTTGCGCCATAATTCCAGCCCTTATCTACAGTTTGATTTTCAAACCAGTTAATAATTTTCGATATTTTAATTTTTTTATTACTTATTTTTTGAAAAAATTTATAATTTAATAAAGATATACATGCTGATGAAAAATCACTTGACTTGTTAATTTCCTCATTAATCAGATTGTTTATGTCCCATGATTTATATTTCGGAAATTTCTTTTTAAACTTGTTTTTTCTTAAAAAATGAAGAGATGCAAAAATAATATCATTTAAATCTAGGTAGTGTTCTTTAAATATATAGTTTTTATTTTTAATACTATTTATGATTCTAAAAATATAAAATAAATTTTTTTGAATAACAAATGTTGGAATATAAAATAGTTCTTTACTACGATCTTTCAATTTTTTTTCAATACCATAATAATTTCTATTGACGTATGGTAAGGTCTGGAAAACATCAACTAATATAATTTTTTTTTCAAAGCTTTTCTTTTTTAAGTCAATTTTTTTCACAAATAACCTAATGTATAAAAAAATTATAATATTAAAAATTATTGAATTAAGTATTAATATAAAACTTATTTTTTTTGTTTGTTTTTGCTTTAAATATAATTTTAGATTGATATTATTTTTTCTAGACCAAATCTCTAATGTTGAAAAAATGCCTCTGGTTTCTAGTTTTATTTCTAAAAAATTTATTTTCTTCTTTAGTTTTTCTAGTGTACTCAATATTGATAAATACTTGTGTATTTGGGAAACAAAAGGGTTTCTTGACGGAGGTGCGGTTAACCACCAATCTAAATTTTTTTTATAATTTTTTGAAATTTTTCCAACCCAAGAAGTATATGTTAGTCTATTTTTAATACTTTCTTTAAAAAAAATATCTCTGACGAAAGGAGGATATTCGCAAGGTTGAAGAGTGGTGTCCCACAATAATCTTCTCATTTTATAAAATAATTATTTAACTAATTCTAAAATTTATATTTTGTATATTGACTTCCAAATTTTTGCATGATTTTTTCCTAGAAGAGTGCCATCAGCATTACACTCTTTGCAGGGGCTTGCACATCTTTTCCCTAATAATAAGTTTTTTCTAAAATTACTTAGTAATCTTCCTTTCCAAATTTCATGAATTGTTTCTTGCATTACATTACCCATTGAAACTCTTCTTTGCCAATCTTGCGGGCATAAAAATACGTCACCGTTCCAATCTATCAATAATTGATAGGTTGGATAAAAGCATGTCTTATATTTATCTTTGCTCTCTTGTTTGCCAACATTTATTGTTCCGGCCCTATTGGTTAATTTTACGCCAAAATCATTATATTTATCGTACCATCTGTCTCGCAATATAACCATGTCTTCTGGTACATTGGCTTGTTTTGTCATATTTTTAAATTTTTCTATTTGTTCAGGACCGTCGTACATGCTTATCAAAATTTTACTTATTTTTGCAAGATGAAGGTCCTGCATTTTACTGGCTGTCAAAACATCTCCATTTGTTATGATTTCAACATTAGAAATGTTTGATAATTTTTCTACAATATATTTTATGTCTTTATGTAGCAAAGGTTCCCCATAACCACACAAAGAAATTGTTCCTGAAAAATTAATATCAAGTAATTGATTATGTATTTCGTCTATTATTTTTCTTGTCATTTTTTGGAAGGTGTCAGGAGCAATATTTTCATCAGATTTTGGACAAAAAGTACATTTTCTATTGCAAACATCAATTAAACTTAGTTCCACCCAGGTAGGATTTGGCAATCCGTTATTGATCGATGTTACATCAACGACTTCCGATCTTCTCTTTAAATTTTTTTTAATAGTTTTTTTTGGATCCATATTTAATTAAGTTGCATGGGAAACATGTCAAATGCAATGCTTATTCTTTCAGATTTTCGTTGAAATGGAATGACTCTATGCGGTAGAGATGATGGAAAAAGTACTAAATCTCCTGGTTTTGTTGGAAGTTTTACTGAGTTTATTTTGTTTTTTTTCCAATTAAATCACCATATTTTTCAGTAATTTCTAAATCGCCCTTCTTGTCTGAATATTTTTTTTTCACATAAAATACTCCACTTACCCAACCATGGTGAATATGTGAACCGACTTCTCCACCTTGATAAAGTCTAATATACCAGGCGTTTACATTAAACTTTTGTGGCCATTTAGCAAAAATAATAGAATTTTTGTCGTGAATATTTTTGTATTTTTTTAAATAAGAAAATAATAATTTTTTAAAATCTTTAATTGATTTTGTATTTATATGCAGTAAATTTCCTAAAGATTTTAAACCAACAACAACTGGAGTTGCAGTAGAGTGTAAATTTTTTTTAATATCTTTCTCAAGTTTAGTTAGGAAACTTTTTTTTATTTTTTTTGTGGTTATTAAATTTTCTACAAATATTTTTTCTGTGGGATTATTGCAAAATTCGTAGTAATTTTTTACATTTAATTGTTTTGAGGCAAAATTTGCAATTGCAAAAGCAGTAAAATTATATTTTTTTCGTTTATGAAATTTTTTTGATAATTTAATAAAGTTTCTTTTATCTTTGATTTTATAATAAATTTTTAAAATATTTTGATCATATCTTTTAGAATTTTCAAATAAATTTGCTTGTTTGTAAAATTTTATAGCTTTCTTATAATGCTTGAGTTTTTCAGAGCAGTATGCAAGGTTAAAATAAGGATTGTCATAATCAGGATTTATTTCGAAAATTTTTGAATAATTTTTTAAAATTTTTTCTAATTTTATAATATCACTTTTTAAAAAAAATTTTTTTTCATTTTTAATGAAATAATTAACTTTTTTAAGGAATATTTCTGATACTGTATAAAATGATGAAAAATGCGGTCTGCTAAAAGTTATAAGTTGTTTTAAATTAATAATTAGAATGATTTTTAAAAATTTTTTATAAAGAGCTTCTGACAAATGAGAATAATTTGAATATTCCGATTTTTTTTTTGTTAATGTGATTAAAGATAACAGTGACTTATATTTGGAATATAAATTGAAGTATTCTTTATTTTTTTTTAAAGATTTTAGATAAAATAAGCGTGCTTTTTCATAATTTTTGGAATTTTTATAATAATTTCCTATGTTTATATAAGAAAAGGAAATTTCAGGTTTCAAATCAATTATATCTTTGCAGTTTTTAAGCAAGTAATTTTTTTTATTTTCTAAACTTTTTATCGAGTAATCAATTATACTGGCTTCAAAATTATTATTTAGAAAAGGTTTAAACTTATTAATTAATTTTTTTGCATTATCTATTTCTTTCTTTTTACAAAGCTCGATAATTTGTATTAATTTTTTTAAAAGCATCTTTTATATGGATTTGCTAATGTTATTTTTTTTTTATTTTTTATTAATTCTTTGGTTAACCAAGTTGGAGAATTTATAAACTTTCTTGCGATATTTATCAAATCTGCATCTTGACGTTTCAAAATATTATTAGCTTGTTTCAAGTTTGTTATCATACCTGTTGTTCTCGTTAATGCACCTGTTTTTGCTTTAATTTGTCTAGCTAAATGAACTTGATATCCTGGTTTAAATTTAATATTTGTTTTTGACAAAATGCCCCCACTAGTAATACAAACATAATCTATACCAATTTTTTTTAACTTCTTAACTAAATAGATACAATCATTTGTGCTAGATCCATTTGGTAGCCAATCAAAACCATTTACACGTGCTGATAAAATTTTTTTATGCGGCCATACCTTTCTAACTTCTCTAAAAACTTCACACAAAAACCTGCAACGATTTTCTAGACTCCCTCCATAATTATCATTTCTTTTATTAGATAGCGGAGAAAAAAATTCATGTAGCAAATATCCATGTGCCATATGTACTTCTAAACAGTCAAAACCTGCTTTATCAGCAAGTTTTGCGCTTGATTTAAATTGATTAATAATTTTCTTGATTTTTTTAATACTCAGTTCTTTTGGCATTGGCCAATTCTTGTCTCTTCTTATTGCTGATGGTGCGTAAGTTGTCCAGCCACCATTAATTTTTTTTAAATAAGTGTTTGATTTTATCCATGGTATCTTTGCTGAACCTTTTCTTCCTGAATGAGAGATTTGTATACCAACAGGTATTTTACTAAAAGATCTAATGTGATTTAGAAGCTTTTTAAAAGATAATGCATTTTTTTTATTTATTAGGGTTAAGTCCTTTAAGCTAATTCTTCCCTCCATACTCACTGCTGTTGACTCAAGCATCAACATCCCGGCTTCAGTTTGTGCTAATTTTTGTAAATGACCATAGTGCCATAAACTAGGATTTCCATTCTCTGCAGAATATTGACACATAGACCCAACCGTAATTCTATTGGGTAAAATTACACTTTTAATTTTTAATGGTCTTAATAATTTCATTTAGATTGAACTATAAAATCATTGTGAGGATGAAATATTGCTTTAGGATAGGACCAGTACGTTTCAATAAAGTTCATACCCAAAGCCTTTCCTAATTTTGGTAAATGAGGCACACCATCTGTATCAACCATAGCTTTAAATGGAGTTGCAAATCTAAGCCACTCTCCAGTTGGTTGGTTCAAGTAAAGTATTCTTGAATAAATAGCAACCTCAGGACTAACCAAATTTAACTCTGAGCTTTCAATTTTTTTATAAATTTTTTCAAGTTCGGTGGGACCATTAAAACCTAAATCTTTAACTTTTACTTTTTTAAGTATGATAGGTAATTTTTTTTTATCAAATTTAAAGTCATATTTTTTAACAATATTTTCTATCCAAGGACTAACGTAAAAATTATTTTTTTTTAATTCATCAATACACTCTGTACATTTATCAAATTTAAAATTATCTATTTTTAACCATTCAGTTGTCATATTTAAAATATTTTTTTAATTCCTGTCTTAAAAACTTTTAATAATCTTTTTATATCACTTAATTCATGTGCATAGGAAAAAAAATATGCCCCCGTGGAAGGATGAATTATATTTTTACCTTGAACATATTTTTTGAATTTAGCTATCTTTCTTTTTAATTTTTTTTCAGAATTATCTCTTTCTTCTCTATTATAAATTTGTTTATCTGAAAATACCAATCTAGACATAGTATAATAATTATAAACTCTTATTTTAAAATTATTAGATATTAGAAAATAATTTAAGTCTTTTACAAAATATTTTGCTAGATGATTTATTTTGTTATAGAATTTATCTTTATTTTTTAAAATAAATTCTGCAGTTTTTAAACCAATGTAAGATGCCAAAGGATTTGCTGAATATGTTCCTCCCAAAAATATTTTTTTATTTTTTAATTTTCTGTCGACTTTTTTAGATATTGCAGTAACACCAATAGGTATACCGCCGCCAACAATTTTACCAAATGTTGAGATATCTGGATTTAATTTTAACTTTTGTTGTACTGAAAAGTGTTTAATTCTCATACCAGTAATCATCTCGTCAAAACATATTAAAATATTGTTCTTTCTACAAAAATTAAAAATTTGTTTTATATATTTTTCTGATATTTCAGTTGGTAGATATTGTTGGATAGGCTCTATAATGATCAGGCCTATCTTTGATTTATATTTTTTTAAAATTTTTTCAGATTTTATATATTTATTGTATGGAATAATAATTAAATTTTTTTTATAAAATTTTGCAATTCCTGATGAAAGAGCTTTTTTTTTGTTATCTTTTAAATCAAATAATAAAGAATCAACCGACCCATGCCAGCTGCCAGATACCATTACGATTGTATCTTTATTAGTTAAAGATCTAGCTATTCTAATTGCTCTGATGTTAGCCTCCGCTCCAGAACTACTTAAAATAAATTTAGAGTACTGTGGAAATATTTTTTTAAGAATTTTAGAATATTGATCTGCATAATTATTCGGTATCCCAAACAAAGATCCAATTTTTTTTTGTTTATCAATTGCTTTATTAAATATTTTGGAAGAATGCCCCAAGATCATTGTTCCAGAAGACATAGATAGATCTAAATATTTCTTATTATTTTTGTCATATAAAAATTGTCCTCTTCCTTTTGAAATTCTTAAATTACTATCGTATCCTGCATTTAAAATATTTGTTTTCATTTTATAAATATATTTTCATCAATTTAAAAAGAATTTTTTTAGGAACAAACAGCATTATACAATCTAAAATTTTTCTAAAAATTATTTTAATTAAGCTTATTTTTCTTAGAGATGGATTTGTTTGAGGAATTTTTCTTATTTCCTCTAAAAATTGTATATTCTTATTTTTTATTCTTTGAGTCACAACCTCGTGCATATTAGGATTACCAGAATCTATTTTTTTTTTCAATATTTTCCATTTATCATCATAAGGATACTCTGAAATTTTAATTGCCTTGTTATTTATCAACTTAAAATTTTTGTTCAAATTATAAAAAGTTCCTTCGACTTTTATTGTTTTTTGAATAAAGTTAAAATATTCTATTATAACCTCCCGGTCCATTTCCTGGAACGAATGAGAGTTAATAAATAAATCTATGCTTATATTGCCAATAATTTTATTAATTGCCCATGGTGGTATAATAATAAAATCATAACTGTTCTTGTTTAAATTTTCAGCTGAAAGACTTATAAATTCTTCATAAAAGCAAAATTTATATTCTGGGAAAACTGAACTTAAATAGTAACTTTGTAAAATTAAAGTTTCCGGAATATCAATTAGTATTATTGTTTTATTTGGATATCTTTTTTTAATTTTAGAAGCTAAAGAACCAAATCCTCCACCAATTTCACAAATTATTTTCGAGTTTTCTGAAATATATTTTTCAAGATTAATTAATAATTTTATTGTTCTTAACTCATTATAATTTGTTAGTACACCATCAAAATCATAAAAGTTAGGGTTACCTATCCTAACTTCACTGTACTCATTAAAATCTATATTTGATTTCAATTTTAATAAATTAACCAATAAATTCATTGTAGGTATAAAACCAAAATCATCACTTAAACCATGGGTTAAACTATTACCAAATATTTTTGGTTTTCTGAAATTTTCGAGATTGTCAATTTTATTTTTACCCAAATTACTTTGATTTAAAAATTTATTCCAATGATCACTTTTATGTTTTTTGTCATAATTTTTAACCATTAATAAGTAATTTTTTTTAATTTTATCTAGCATAAATTAAAGTTCCAAAATTTTTTCACAATTTTTTAAAGTGTTTTTTCTATGTGAGACAATAATAATTGTTAATTTATTTTTCAAATTATCTATGAATTGTAAAAACTGATTTTCTGTTTTTTCATCTAAAGCACTTGTTGCTTCATCTAAAATTAACAGTTCTGGTTTACGATAAAGTTCTCTAGCTATAGCAATTCTCTGTCTTTGTCCTCCTGAAATTTGTACACCTTTTTCACCAACGGCTGTATTTATTCCGTCCTCTAATTCATTCACAAAATCTAAAATCTTTGCATCTTCCAATGATTTTTTTACAAGTTTCTCGTCAATATTTTTAGCTTCAGCTCCAAAAGCTACATTTTCTTTGATTGATCCATCTAAAAGAAAAACTGATTGAGAAACATATCCAATTTTTGATTGCCACCCCTTTGGATTCTCCTTTATATCAATTTCATCTATAAGCACTTTTCCTTTAGTAGGAAATAACAGACCGGTAATCAGATCTATCATAGTTGATTTACCCGAACCACTTTTGCCAATAATCCCAACACAACTATTTTTTTTTATTATGGCAGAAAAATTATTAAATATACTTTTTCTTCCTTCATAAGAAAAATCGATATTAGAAATATTTATTTCTTTTTTGAAATTAAAATCTTTTTTTTGAATATTCTTACTATTTCTTTTAGTTATAATATTTTTGAATTCATCTTGTAATATTTCTACTGTAGCTGCATGTCCTTTTATTTGCTGAAAAATACTTAAAATTTTTATTGCGCTTGGGATAATACGAAATCCAACAATTACATACAAAGTGAGTATTGGAATCAAAGTTTTAAAGTTTTCACTATAATTACTATAAAAAAGTATACTGACTAATAAAATAAAAATAAATATAAACTCAAAAAGCACTCTTGGTGCTTCAACAATCCATTGCTGTTTATAAGCAGACTTGATAAATTTTTCTGTAAATTTTTCATATAAATTTAAAAAGAAATTTTCAGAAGATTTTAATTTTATATCTTTTATTCCAGAAAAGGTTTCATTTAAAACTTTCATTTGTTTTCCTGTTGCTTTTACCCTTTCAAGCCCTAACCTATATATTAGATTTTTTGTTATCGCATAATAGATTAAAATAAAGATTGTTAGTGAAGAAGATAATATAAGAGTTTTAATCGGTTCGATATAAAGGACTAAAAGAAATAAAAAAATTACTATCATTCCTTCAACTATTAATTTAAGTATAATAGAAATCAGGTATCCAAAATTTTTACATTCCAGCATGGTATTTCTTACTAATTCAGAGGAATTATTTTTATAGTGAAAATTTAAAGAGTTAGTCATGTAATTTTTTAATAAATCACAACTTAAAGATTTAAAAATATTTTGAGAAAATTTTAGTTGCCAGTAATTAAAAAAAAGTAAATAGATTGTTTTAAAAAAATACAAAAAAATTATAATTAAAATTAAATATTTTATAAAAGAAACGTTTTCTTCAAAATTAAAAATTTTTTTAAAACCAAGACCAAAAATATTGTCTGAAAAATCCCCATTGATAATTAATTCAATTAAAGGGAATATCACCCCAATACTTAAAGTTTCTAAAAAAGTAGCTATTGTTAAAAAAATAATAAAAATAAAAGCTTTGTTTTTGTACTCTTTAGGTAAAAATTGCAGGATTTTTTTTGTTATGAACATTTATTTAATTGCTTTTTTTATTATTTTAAAAAGTTTTTTATTTCCGGGATTAAATAATAAGAAAAATTGATTGTTTTTAACTTTTTTTATCCATTCTTTGTTGGACATTTTATAAACTGTAGAAAGTTTTTTAAAAAAATCATTTTTTCCAGAATTTACCAACCAAAAAGAATTTGTTTTAAATTCCTGGTACGGTTTCATGGGATAAGATAAAACTTTATTACCACGGGATAAAGATTCTAATCCTAAAGTCGAGTCTATAAACACAGTTAACTCTGAACTATCTAGTAAATTGTATTTTGTTTTATATTCATTTCCTAAAAGGTCATTTGAATTTTTTCCCGATATAATACTAAAATTCTTTCCTATTTTAAAATGTGCAATATAATCTTTTTTTGTCACTGCAGGTTTTGTTGCTACAAAAAGATTAATCTTATTTTTTGTGCAATACAATTCTAAATACTTTAAGATTTTTTCTTCTCTTTTAACGATCTGTATATCGGTTGTTTTAAATTCAGGCCTAAATTGAGAAATAAAAAATATTTTGTTAGAATTTTTTTTCTTTATTTTTTTAAAATAATTATTTTTTAATGAACCAACAATTACTTTTTTAGAATTAATATATCTTGAATATAAACTAGAATAACTATCTGCAAAAATGCAGGAAAAAGATGACGAATATTTATTTTTTTTATCAAAATTTACGAAATTTTTATTAGTTCTAAAGCCAATTTGTACTGCAATTGTTAAAATTTTTTTTGATTTTAGATAGTTTCTTAATAGATAAAAAGTTGGATGCATGTCGGAAAATGTAAGTACCACCTTTGGAGAAACATAGTCTATATAAGTCAAGATATAATTTGTAGAAAAATTTCTTAATCCATGTTTAAAAAAAACTTTATAAATAATAAAAATATTTAAACTTTCCAATCTTAAATATAAAACCTCAACCTTATTCTTAAAAACTTTCTTCATATAATCGTCAAAAATATAATCGAAAAGAAGTATTTCTTTTTTTGAGGGTTTTTTAAAAACTAATTTTATAGAAAAAAAATGTTTGAAGTAAATTAAAAAATATCTAATTCTTTGCATATTTTATTTTTAATTTTTTTAGAATTTTTTACTTATTGCTTATCTTTCAACAAACAAATTTGTTTTATTTCATTATTAGTTAATTTACTTGACACAACTGATTTTAAACAAAAATTATTATTTTTTAGGCGATATGTAATTTTCATTTATAAATTAGATATGAATTTTTTTTGTCAAAATTATATCTTGTATTAAATTTTTTAGTTTTAAGAGGAATTTTTAAAATTGATTTAGTTTTTTTTACTTTATTAGCAAAATATTTTAAAATTTTATCCGTATCTAAAAATATATCTTTATATTTTTCAAACATTTTTTTTAACTTTAAATAGTCTGATTTTGTATCAATAGAAACTGAAAGTAAATTTTGTTTTTTGTATTTTTTTTTAAATGGGATTTTTCCAACTTTGTATAAATCTTTTCTTAAAAAAAAATAGGTTAGATATTCTGTCGAATTTAGATCTTCAATATACTTATAATTTTTTTTTAAAGCTTTTGCAGAATAGATTTCTGGTCTCATCCCGATTGGGAGTGATTGAGTATAAGTATAGTCATTTTGATTTTTTAAATGACTATGTGCTAATTTCATTATTGCATTTGTATCTGTTAAGGGATTATCACCAGTAACTCTTACAAAATGATTTAATTTTTTAACCTTTATACAGTCTAAAATTCTTTTTAGAACATTTTTTTCACTTCCAAAAAAAAAGCCAATTCTATATTTTTTTGAAATTTTAATATAAAAATTTTTGTTATTATTAGAATTTGATGAACAAATAGTAATGTCTTTACTATTAAACTTTTTAATTAGCCTTTCAATTAAAATTTCTATTAAATTTTTGTTTAAAATTTTAAGTCTTGCCTTATTTTTTAATCTTTTTGAATTGTATCGTGATAATATAAAAATTCCAATTTTATTTTTTTTAAGAAAATTTTTTTTCATCTTAAAAAACCATATTAGGGAAGATTTGTTGATTTTTTTTTATATTTTTTTTAGAGAAAATTTTATTATTATAAAAATCTAACCTCGTTAAACCTTCTCTTGAACTTGAAGATCTAAAAAAATCAATTTGATTGAGGTTAATCTTTTTATTTTTTAAAATTTTTTTTTTGGCAAAAGCAAATTTATGCATGCTTAATGAATATTTAATCTCTTTAATAGATCTTTTTTTTGAATATTTAAATTTTTTTATTTTCCCTTTGCTATTAATTTTTTTTATAAAAATATTAAAGTCATTAATATTTATTGAAGTTTCGTGATCTAAAGGTTTTGACTTTAAACTAATGCAAACATGTTTTTCTAAATAATGACATTTTTTTTTTAATATAAATTTACATGTTTCTATCAGATTTTTATTAATCCCATTTTTTGAATGATCAGCATATCCAGTTTTAAATCCAGAGTCTCTTAATAATTTGAAAAGTTGAATTCTAAGATTGCTTCGATTGGTTGGGTAAGATTGAAAACCATACATGAGAATAATTTTTTTTCTATATTTTCTGATTTTTTTTACTCTAATAATTTTTTTAATATCTGCTGACTTTAAGCCTGACAAATTAATGAAAATTTTTTTAAAGTTTTTTAAAGCGTCTATTATTAATTTGATATTATTGCATTCAGAAGTTGATATTTTAACACTTACACTTTTTTTAAATTTTTTACAAAATCTATAACTTTCAGTATCAAAAGGTTCCAAAATCAAATTTGTTTTATAATTATACTTTTTTATTATCTTTTTCCATTGCTTGAAAGGTATTTCTATTTTTTTGAAATGGTTAAATGATTTAGATTTTTTTCTTATTAAATTTCTAGTCTTAAAGATTTGGAACTTTAAATAATCTGAATTTAATTTTAAATGTTGTTGTGCTAAAAAATTTAAATCTTTTAAATTTCCCTGATGAGAACTGGCAATCTCAGTTATAAATTTTGTATTTTTCAATTGAATTTAGTCTGACCAATCGTAAACGTCTTTAAAAGTACATTTTTCACAAATCGAAATTTTTTCACTCTGATTTTTAAAATGTTTCTCTCTGACTTTATCTACTTCTTTTCCTTCCCAAATATCCTTCAAGCTCTCGATTTTTTTATTAGGAACATTGTAATCCTCGGGCATCTTTGCGTTTTTAAGAAGTTCAAAACCCTTTTTATTTTTTTTAATTGCATCCAATATATTTGAATAATCTTGAGAACTTTTTAATGCTGTTTTGTTTGCATATCCAATTGCGTGTTTAGCACCCCAATCATAACAGCACATTCCAACCTTACCTTCGTAAGTGACTAATAGTCTTTGATAAGGTTGTTTGCAGGGTAATCGGCCTTGGGATACGCTAATATTGCCCTGTATATTCTTAAGGTACGGAGTATTCATGGGTAAATTATATTTTTTTAAAAGACTTTTGTATTTTGACTTTTCTAAGTCAGTTAAATCTGAGATATCCCCACCTCTTTCTGTATATTGATTACAACTGACATTATCAACATAATTTTCAAAATTTTTAAAAAAGCTATCTATTTCAAAAATTGTATCTTTTGTTAATATCATTTGAATTTTTGTGAATGGAAATTTAGAGTTTAATTTGTCTCTTGTCTTTTTAAAATTTTTTATATTTTGATAAACTTTTTCAAATGAATTTTTCTTAAACCTTCCTGGTCTCATTTTTTCATAGGTTTCTTTAGTTCCACCATCAAAAGAATAAATGATCAAATCTAATCCTGATTTAATTAATTTTGATGAGTTTTCTTCTGTAAGATTTGTTGCATTAGTATTAATTATAGTTTCTAAAATACCCTTTTTTTTTGCATAATTTATGTAATCATAAATTTTTGGGTTTAATAAAGGTTCTCCACGCCAATTAAATTTGATGCTTGGAACCTTTAACTCTGCAGCTTGATCGATTAAATCAAAACAAAATTTATCATCAATAATTTTGTCTGGAGTTACAATAAACTCCCTATAACAAAAAGGACATGCAAGATCACATATGGCTGCGACTTCAATATCGACGCAGAGGGGGGGAATTTTTTTATTTTTTAGACCTTCACCAAGATCATTGTTTTTAATACAATTAAGAGGCTGTTTATTCCAATCATCTCTATATTTTTTAAATCTTTCTTGAAACTCTTTTAATATTACTTCCTTATTTTCTTTTCGTCCTTTTAAACCTTCAATAAAAGCTAAATTAGTGCTCATATTTTCAATCATATAAGCATCTTTGTTTACTGCTTTGTCTGATTGCTTTTTTAAATATACAGAACCTTTTAAAATTTTGTTTTGTTCTATTATGAATTTACTTAATTCTCTAGTATCATTCATTTTAAATCACCCCATTTTAAGACATGATCTGATTTTAAGTTTTTATTTAACCTTTTTCCAATTATTTTATACCAATTCTCTGGGGTTATACCAGTGCCAGGTCTTTTAGTAGTAATTGAGTTTTTAGTAATTTGATCTCCTTTTGCTAAATTTTTTGTTAATACAATGCTCCGTCTAGCATTTTTTCTAGAAATAAATTCAGATTTTATTGGTTTTTTTTCACTTTCGCCCAATAGTAAATTTATTTTTTTTAAGTTTCTATAAAAAATTTTTAAATCTTTTTTATCCATCGAGTGGTAGTGATCATTACCTGTTTTTTTTTTATTATCTGTAAAATGCTTTTCGATTATAAAAGCTCCTTTTAGGAATGCGGAAATCAAATTTAACATATTTTTATCAGGTAAAGTATGGTCTGAATATCCAATTAAGTGCTTTGGATATCTTTTTTTTAAATCATCAATCATGTTTAAATTTGCATTTTTATCTTTAGTTGGATAATTTAAGATACAATGCATAATTGCAATTTCTTTGGATCCGTTTTTTTTTAAATATTTTATTGCTAAATCAATTTCTTTTTTGAATGAGGCTCCTGTGCTTAATAGAACAGGTTTTTTTGTTTGAGCTACTGCTTTTAAAATTGGAAGATTATTTATATCAGCTGAAGCAATTTTGAAATATTTTACCATAGGTTTTAGATAATTAACTGCGTCTGTATCAAATGGCGTAGATGCAAAATCAATTTTTCTTTTTTTGCAATGAAAATAAAGATCTTTATAATTTTCCTCTTCAAATTTATCGTACTTTTTAAAAAGACTATATTGACTTAAAGTCTTTTCTTTTTTTGTGTCCCAATAAGCCGGGCTATTCTTTGAGGCTAAATTATCTGCTTTGTATGATTGAAATTTAGCAGCACTTGCTCCGCTCTCCGCAGCCAGATCGATTAACCTCTTTGCTTTTTTAATTGAGCAACCATGATTTACCCCAATTTCTGCAATAATATATGGATATTTTTTTTTATTAATTAGTTTTTTAAAAAAAGAATTCTTCATCGTTTTTTTTTATATTTTGAGCTAATTTTTTTGAAATATTTTTTCATTATCTTTTTTTTATTGGTTAAATTATTATTATGTTTTCTATATCTGTATAGTGGAATAGGTATACGAGTTAGTTTATATTTTTTCTTAAATCTTAAAATTAAGTCTTCTTCTTCCCTTGCTAAAAAGCTTTTATCGTATAAGCCTATATCTACTAAATGCATTGCGTGGAACATAATTCCACAACCGATAGGTTTTTTTTCACAATTCTCTGTTGAAATTACTCTTTGTCGATTATCTACTAAATTATAATCGCAAGCTACTGCGTGTAAATCTGGATTAAGATTTAAATGTAGATAAAGTATATTTATAAATTCTGGATGTACCCAGTCATCTGCATCTACTCTTACTATATATTGTCCTCTAGATTTATTGATACCTATATTCAAACTTGCGGGTAAGCCTCTATTTTTCTTATTCTTTATATAAACAATATCACCCATAAACATTTTAATAGCCTGTTCTGTTTTGTCAGTACTTCCATCATTAATTAATATTATTTCATAATTATCTCTGTCAAAAGACTGATTTAATAAAGATCTTAAACATCTTCCAATATATAATTCAGCATTTTTAACTGGCACTAATATTGATACTTGTACTGATTTATTCATTTATTTATCTCCAAAATTAATATTTAATTTTTTTAAAATTTTTCCAGTTAATGGAGAATGCTTGCTTATATTAATCGGACACTTTTTATTTAGAAGTGATTCAAAATAAATCGGTTCTAAACCAAAACCAGGTCTTATTCTTTTTATATTTCTTTTAGTAAATTTTTCTCCTTTTTTAATATCTGCAATACTAAATATTGATCTTCTAAAAATTTTACTCTTATTTTCCGAGTTGTTCCGGTAAAAATAATTTTTTCCTAAGTATTTATAAGTTTCATTAATTTGATTTTTAAATTTTTTAATTTCTTCACCTCTCATTGAAAATTCTATATCCAACCCCTTTTTTTGGTTTTTTAACCCTATGTGTTTTTCAATAACTTCGGCACCGGCTGCTATTGCGGCTAGTCCTATTTTATTATTTTTTGAATGATCTGAGAAACCTACAGTGCATTTAAATTCTTTCTTTAATATTTTAATATTATTTAAATTAAACTCTTCATCTTTTGCGGGATAGCTGCTCACACAATAAAGTAGAGTTATATCTTTAGCACCATATTTTTTTGCAATCGAGTAAGTTTTGCTTATTTCGCTTAAGTTTGCCATCCCAGTTGAAATAATCATGGGTTTTTTTGTAGATGCAATTTTTTTTATCAAAGGTATATCCGTCATTTCAAATGAAGCAACTTTATACATTGGGCACTTTATCTTTTCTAAAAAATCTACAGCTGTTTCATCAAAGGGTGTGCTGAAAATCTTGATTCCTATTTTTTTACTATATTTAAATAATTGTTCATGCCATTTAAGCGGAGTGTGTGCTTCGTCGTATAGTTCCCAAAGATTATAACCCTTCCACAAACCTTTTTTAATTTTAAAATATTTTTTATTAGAATTTACCGTCATAGAGTCAGCAGTATATGTTTGAATTTTGACTGCATCAGCGCCATTAATTTTTGCACACTTAATTAATTTTTTTGCAAGATTTATATCTCCACAATGATTTGCAGAAATTTCTGCAATTAAGAAAGGTTTTTTCATATTATTTAGAATTTTTAATTATTTAACTGATAAAAGTTTTTTGGCTAATTTTGATATTTTCTGATCGTCTTTATAAATTTGATATAAAATTTTAGAAGTAGATTTATGGTCCAATTTTAAAGATAGTCTAAGAAGGTCCATCCAATTTTTATTATTTTTTGACCTAATTCTTTGTATTTGATTAACTAATTTCAATGATTTTTTATATTTTTTCATCTCTTTTATAATCTTTATACTTTAAAATAGTTTTATCAATGTTTTGATTCCATTTTTTTAAGACTTGAGTAGGCAAGTCGCTCTTTAAGTGAAACGTTCCTTTTCCTAATTGTTTATGACATTTATAATTTCCGCTAATCAATTTATTTAGATTTTTAATTAGTAATTTTTCTAATTCTTCAAAAAGAATTTTGTATGTATTTTTGAATGTAAGTCTTGAATTGTTTTTCATATTAAAATATTTTTTTTTTGAACTATAATTTTTCCCTTATCTATTCCGGAATTAATCTCATGCATAGTTACTCCACTTGGAGTTTTTTCCATAAAAGACCAAAAATTTGGATGAGCTCCTCTATTAAATGGTAAGTAACCCATATGTAAGTTAATTATAGGTCTCTCTAATTTTTTAATTATATTTTTATTGACTATATGTCTGTAACCAAAACTTATTATTAAATCAAATTTTTTAAAGAAACTTAATATTGGTTTTTTTTTGAGTTTACTAACTTAATATTTTTAAATTTCGTATAAATTAATTTATATAACTTTGTTTCATTTTTATTATATCCGATTATGAGTATTTTTTTCATCTTAAGATGTGTTAGACGGTTTTATTTTTTTTCCCTCAATTACTAAAAATGTAAATTTTTCTTTTCTAAAAAAATATGTTCTAGTTAATTCTTCTGCGTATTCAATTTTAAAACCGTTATTTTTTAACAAGTTAATATATTGATTAGTAGACATAAATCTAAGAGGATGATCTATTTTGTATGATGACTTATTTTTTAAAGAAATCATTGTATCAGTATCATGCATTTTTTTATTTAGAAATTTAAACATATTTGAGTTTTTGGATGGAAAATATGAAAAAAATTTACCATTATTTTTTAGTTTTCTATTAACTTCTTGAATATATTTTTTTCCATTTTCTTTATCCAGACAACATGAGGAAAAAATATCAATTATTAAATCAAAGTTAACGTTTTTAAATGGAATATTCAAAAAATTACCCGTTTTAAAATTTCCTTTAAGATTATTTTTTTTAAAAAGTTTTTTTATCAAATCTATTGATTTTGATGAAATATCTACACCAAATGTAGAGAAGCCTTCCCTAGATAACATCCAAGCGTTACCACCTGTTCCGCAACCTGTTTCTAAAATTTTTATTTTTTTTCTTTTTTTGGGATGAATATCAAAATAATTTCTTCCCATGAATCTGCATAATTCCTCATTCGGATACTTTCTCTGATATTCAATTCCTTTTTTTTTATAACCTTTTTCGTAAAATAATTTTGTTTTTTTAATAAGTTCACTCATAATTAATTTGCTTTAAATTTTAATTTTTTAAAAGAAGAAACAAATTGAGTAGTATCTACTACTTTTATTTTTTTAAACTTATTAAGATTATTAAGTTTTTTGATTTGTGAATCATCTCTATAACAATTTTCATATTTAAAAATTTTACTTAATAATAAATTTTTCTTTTCAATTCCGAAATTAGATAATTTTATAAGCTCTTTATGCTTAAAATGTTTAAATCTTTTTTTTATTCTTGCTGTAAAAAGGTATAAAGATTTTCTTCTCTTTAATAATGCTCTATCAAAATAATTATTAAAATTCTCCATATAGTAAAATTCTTTTAAAAATTTCTTTTTAGATATCAAAACAAGATGTTTAGAAATAATTTTTTTAAAATTAAAGTAATAAAAATTTTTATCTATTTTTACTTTTTTTAAGGCAATAAAAGTTGGTATAAAAACTTTATCAAATTCAAAATTATTTATAAAAACTTTTTTTTTGAAATACTAATATTTGTTACATTTTTATTTATTATCTTAATATTACATTTTTTTAAATGATCATAAATTTTATGAATATCATAAATAAAAATATTTTTTGGTTTATACTTTGATACTGTTTTATAGATTTTTTTATTTCTTCTGATTTTAAGATTAAATTTTTTTTTTAAATATTTAATTATATTTTTTATATGTTTCTCTTCAGATTTTTTTGTTGGAACAATTACATTAGTTTTATTGTGTATATACATACTTTTATATTTAAAAAATGACCAGGCTCCACCGAAATTTTTTCTTTTCTCAAATAATGTAACTTTATTTTTTTTTGACAATGCTATTGCGAGGATTATCATTATCGGACTTGTTCCTACTATTACTATTTTCACGATTAAATTTGTTGTTTAATAAATTCAGACCATTCAGTCTGCCAATTTTTTTTTACATTGAACGAAAAATTCTTAAATTTAGTAACAGCTTTTTGTGTATTTTCTTTGTCCCACCATTTATATGGGTCTTCCCATATTTCATTTATATGGTCACTTGCCTTTTTTGGGTCAGAAAAAAAAACTTTATTTTTTATTAATTCATTTAATACCTCATCAAATTTTTTTGATAACTTGTAAAGTTTATTTGAAAAAGTAATTACCACCGGTAAATTTGACATGAATGCTTCTGCGGTAGCAGTATCCGGATAAGTAGAAACTATCAATTTAGTATTGTTTAATTCTTTATTTAGTGACGAATCAAAAACACTGCTTATTCTTAATTGAGGGTATTTTTTCTTAAATTGTGAGGATGTTTCAAAACCGTCTTTAGGTGAACCACATCTATAAACTACATTTTTTTTGATATTTTTATTAAAATTATCAACCAAATTACAAATATCTCCGAACCACAATTTGTAATCCTCAACATACGGCCACGATTGTATTTTAACAGGATACCTAAGTGTCTCACAGCTTAAGATCAAACAATTTTTACTTTTGTTATTTACTTGTTTTTTAATTTTTAACAAATGAACTGGACTAAGTTGGAACTCTTTTGGGCCTAGAGGTTTGTGTGACATTATAATTTTACTAGAAATTTTGACTTCATGTGAAAATAGATGGTGGTGTATATCAAATGGTATACATCCACCATGAGATACAACAAAAAATTTTCCACCCTGATCAAGCATTGTCGCTAACCATATTTTATACCTCTCATTAAATATTTGAGATACTCCAGAAAAAATAATTTTATTTTTTAAAGAATTAATTTTTTTATTTGAATCATTAATAGTCTTAAATTTTTCTAAATATGAGATAGGAAAGTCATCTTTAAAACAAAAAAAAATGTAATTTTCAAAATCTGTATTCAAATTCTTTTCAAAAAAAATTTTTGATCTATTAGCTTTATCGAGTTCGATATCATTATTTATATTTAAACTTTTAAAAGTATTAAAGTAAAAACAAGGAAAAATTTTAAGTTTGAAAATTAATTTTAATAAGTTTTTTTTAGAAAAGTACAACGACTCCAGAATAACTCGATTTTTTTTTATCCCGTATGAAGAAAGGAATCCATCAAATAAATCAAATAGTATAATTGCTATTTTTTTAAAATAATTAATTTTAAGCTTCGATTTAATATTTTTATTACTATCTCCATTTTTATTTTGAAATGTTCTAATTTTTGCATTATTTTTAAATTTAAAATTTATAATTCTTAGAAAATTTAAATTATTCCAATCATCAGAATAACACGCTTTTCCTCTATAATCTTCTGTTCCAAAATTTTTTAGCAAATCATCTTTAATAATTGGGGCATCTATTTCAACATTATTAAATTTTAAAAAGAAAATTCTAATTGACTCCCATCTATCAAACATAGAGATTAGATAAAAGTATAACCAAGGACCAATGATAATTCTCCAAAAATCAGGCTTCTTTTCCAATCCGTGGTATTTGTTCAATTTTTTTGAAAGTTTAATTAAAATATTTTCATAAATAATTTCTAAATCTTTAAAATCTTTATTAAACTTTTTTTTATCAGACCAATGATATTTTTGAACTGAAATGTTATTTGTTTTACTATAGGTGATTGTATTATTTTTATTACACCACTCTCCTAGTAAGTATTGGTGTTCACTAGAATTTTTTTTAAATGATAGTGGCGTTAAAACTAATTTTATAAACATTTTGTGTTTAATTATTAAATTCAGAAATAAAAGAGACTTTAGGATAAAATTTTCCACCAAATTTTTCTTTAAAATCTGAAATAGAAATTTCCTTATTTGAAGGTAAAAAATTTTTATATTCGTAAAATCTCTCGCCTATCTCATAAAATTTAAATTTCATTTTTTTCAGTTTTTTTATAACGCTCCATTCTAAAAGATGTCTTGGCATTAAATCCTTTTCGAACTCCTCAAGATTTGCTTGGGACCATCCCCATGCAAACTTGTTAAAAACACCACAATAAAGAAATGAGATATCTTGATTTTTATAATTTAGTGTAAATAAAATTCCATCTCCATCCAAAATCATTTTATTCATAATATCCCAAGTACTATCAGGTCTAGTTTTTTTTCCAGCAGATAAATAATGCGCTTTCTTAAAATTTGAAAATTTTGAAGTTATAGTTTTTTTTTCACTTTTTGAGTCAATTGTATAAAATTTAAATTTTATTTTAGATGCTTTTTTTATATTTTTTTTATGATATTTGCTAAAATTGTTCCAGATATCCTCTTCCTTTGTTTTTAGATCGATAATGACAGTATTGTGTACAAAAAATTCTTTTGACCATTTAAGATTGTAAAATTGATTTTCAGAAGATAGATGTGGTATATTTTTTTTGTATCTAATTGGATGGCTGAAAAGTTTATATTTAGTTATTCCATATTTTTTTCCAATATCCAAAATTTGTTGACGAATATTAGTAAGTATTTTTTTTCTTGAATAATTATTTATCCCACCGCACAAAATAGGTTCAGGGCAAAATTGACTGCTAAAAACGAATTCTTTTTTACTTTTTAAAACTCCTAAAGCAACCATGGCTATACATTTCTTTCCTTCGAATAAAGCGAATGACAAATTTATAATATTTGAAAATTGTGAATAATATTTGATTACATGCCATAAATAAAAATTTTGATTTCCTTCCATTTGTCCAAGAATTTTATTCCAATCATCTTTTTGAAAGCTATTAAAATAGGACAATTTATATGACATAAAGATTTAATTTAATCTTGAAAAACCTTTTTCACTATCTTGCGTTAGCAAAAATCTATTTATATCTGAACCGTTTTCACAGTCTCTAATTGTTTTTAGAATCTCATTTAAATTCTTAAAATATTTATTTATTATTTTTAAATTATGACATGCACTTGGATAAAAAATATTTGAAGCTAGGATATTTTTCTTTAACATTTCTTGAGTTATGTATGTTACATACTTCTGGTGTTTTTCGCTTTTAAATACAAAGCTAGAAAGACTAGGTAGTCCTCTAATTGAAACATCTAGGTCAAATTTTTTAAATATTTGACCCCATCTTTTTTGAACTATTTTTCCAATTTTTGATATTTTTCTCCAACTTTTAGTTTTTTGCATAATTTCTAAAGTCTTTAAAGCAGCGGTTGGTCCTATTCTCTCAGTCCAAAAAGTACTGCTTATAAAACTGTTTTCAGATTGATTCATAATTTTTTTCTTTCCGATAATAGCTGTAATTGCATAGCCATTCCCAAGTGCTTTTCCAAATATAGCCATGTCAGGTATCACTCCTATTGATTTATGTAATCCACCAAATGTTTCTCTAAAACCTGTTGTGCACTCATCAAAAATTAGTACTATCCCATTTCTATTTGCTAATTCTCTGACTTTTTTTAAGAATTTAATATTCGGTTTAGTAGTTCTACAAACTTCCATTTTGATTACACCAATTTTTTTTCTTTTAATTAATTTTTTTAAATATTTAATATTTCCATACTCAAATGAAAAAGTTGTGTCTTTAAGTTTTTTAGGGACCCCTTGTATTTTTAATCCCTTTATTAGGTGATTGTCTAAATTGTTTGTTTTTGAAATATTTAAATTGGTTGATAAATACCAGTCATGCCAACCATGGTAACCACAAATTGCAATATTATCCCTTCTGGAAGCAGCTCTTGCAATTCTAATTGCAATTGCGTTAGCTTCACCACCTGTTCTTGCATACTTAACTTTGTCAAACCAAGGATGTATTTTGAGTAACTTTTCAGACAAATAAACTTCTTCGGGGCAATTAAGAGTACTCATTGATCCAAGATTAATTATTTTTTTTACTGAATCATCAACATATTCATTAGAATACCCGAGTGAATTAGTACCAACGCCCATGGTTGCCATATCAGCAAACTTATTATTATCTAAATCTATAAGTCTACAACCATAAGCAGATTTAAAATATGTGGGCCACAAGTTTGGTAAAAATCTTTCAGGATTTTTAGATAAAAGCATGTTACCGCCAGCGATACTTGTTTTTGCTCTTTTCCAGAGTTGTTGGCCTTTTTTGATTTTTTTCTTTAATTCTTCTCTGGATTTAAATTCTTTTTGGAAAATTTTTTTTAGAACTCTTCTTTTCTAAAAATTTTATAACAGAAAAATGATAATTATTATTATTTTTCTTAAATAGATTTTTTATTTTCTTTAAATCATTATTTGTATTAAGAGACAAATTAATAAAGGATAAATTTTTTTTGTATGTTTTATTTTTTGTTCTATTTGAATTTTTTCTCATGTATGTTGTCACGTGTTCTTTTCCAAATTTGTCTTTAGTTTTTATTAATGCTTCTTTCAAATACTTAAAAGAAAAAATTTCTATATCTAATCCATCTGGATACGTAGCTGGTAAAATATTGCTATAATAATCGACATTTTTAAATCTTTTAAAATCTTTAATCATAACGTCCATTAGACCAGCATCAACAAACGGGCAGTCAGAAGTTATACGTACTATTATTTCAGCTTTACTTTTTTTTGCGGTTAAAAAAAATCTCTTTAAAACATTATTTTCTGGTCCCCTAAATACTTTTATATGACTCTTTCTCAAGTGGCGGTCTAGAATTAAATTTGAATTATTACGAGGTATAGAAAATATTATATCATTGAGATGTTTTGATTTTTTAAGTCTTTTATAAATTATTTGGGCAATTGAAAGTTTATTAATTTTTTTTAGAACTTTACTTTTCAAGCGTGTAGAAGTAGATCTTGCTTGAACTATCGCAATAACTTTTTTCATATTACCAATTAATTGGGTTAATTAAATTGTTAGATTGGGAAGAAACATCTGGAAAACGTAAGTTTTTTTTAATTTTACTGTTTATTATCTCTTCAAATTGAGAAAAATTATTAACCCCAATTAAAATTTTGCTTATAAATTTACTCTTTGAAACAAAAGAATAACAGGCCTCTACGGCAGTAATATTTTCTTTTTTTATCCAATTTTGCCAAGTAACTAAAAGATTTTTCCATGGCATAAATTTTTTTGGAATTTTTTTTAAATCCATTAATAGCAAACCTTGTAAAAAAATCGATCTAATATGAACTTCTATTTTTTTTTGTTTAAAAAAATTTAAATGATTATTTTTTTCAATTCTTCTATCTATTATATTGTATGGACATTGAATTATATCTGGTCGGTATTTATTACAAACTTTTTTTAAATTTTTAAATGAGTAAATAGAATAACCAAATTTATTTATGATTTTTTTGCTCTTTAAACTTATTAAATTTTTATAAATTTTTTTTGCTCTTAACTTTGGAATAGACTCAAAATTATCTATGATAATTGTGTTAATATTTTTTCTTAATATTTTGCTAGTTTTTTTTATTTCATTTATTATATTTTTTTTTAAAAAATCATTTTTTTTAAATTTTAAAATAATATTAAATGCTTTTAAATTTTTTTTGCCTAATACTTGATTGGCAATCCCATAATAATTTGATGTATATAAATTTCTTACTTTCTTTTTTCTAGATAACTTTAAAATTTTATTGATACTATTTTCTTTTGTTTTGCCTTTTGTATTTGAAATCCCATAGGACAGACCAAATTGAGTACTTCCAATTATTATTTTATTTTCTTTCAATTAAAAAAGCTTCGAGTAATTTTTATTACTTTATCAATTTCCTTATTTTTTATTTCGTAATAAACAGGAATGCTTATGCTATTTTTTCCATAATTTTCAGAAGTTGGAAACTGTTTTTTTTTAAAGCCTAACATTCTAAAAAATGGGTTTAGATGAAGTGGCTTATAATGAAGATTTACGAAAATTTTTGACTTCCTGTATTTTTTAAAAATATCTTTATAATTAAATTTCGTTTTATTTAAATCAAATTGAATAATAAAAAGATGATAACTTGAATAATTATATTTTTCTATTTTCTGAATTTTTATAGGAATATTTTTTAAGTGTTTTCTGTAAAGATTGGCCACCATATTTCTTTTGTAAATAAATTTTTTTAACCTTTCTATTTGACTTATACCCAATGCAGCTGAAATGTCATTCATTCTATAATTATAACCTGACGAAATTTGTTCGTAGTATCCTAGATAATTATTTTTTTTTTTTAATTTTTTTTTATCAAAGATAATTCCGTTTTCTCTAAAAGACTTCATTTTTTCGAAGTATGATTTATTATTTGTTAATGAAACACCACCTTCTGCAGTTGTAATGATTTTTACTGGATGAAAACTAAAAACAGTAATATCAGACCACTTACAACTACCTACGCTTTCTCCATAATGTTTTGCGCCGAGAGCGTGGGATGCATCCTCAATTATTTTAAATTTATATCTCTTTGATAATCTCCAAATTTTTTTTTGTTCATAAGGTTGCCCCCCTAAATGCACAGGTATTAAAACTTTTGGTAATTTTTTTTTCATTTTTGCTTTAATAAGCTTCTTTTCTAGTTTTTTTACAGAAATATTGAAGGTATCTGGACAAATATCAACGAAATCTACTTTTGCTCCACAATTTATTGCACAATTTGCAGAAGCTGCATAAGTATTTGGTACAGTCCAAACTAAATCATTTTTTTTAACACCTAAAGCTAAACAGGCGAGATGCAATCCGCTTGATCCGCTATTAGATGCAACTGCGTATCTTGATTTAACAATTTTTTTTACTTTATTTTCAAATAAATTAACTTTGGGTCCTTTTGTTAAAAAATTTGACTTTAAGACTTTAATTACAGAAATGATGTCTTTTTTATTAATGCTCTGTTTACTATAAGGTATCATTTTAAATACTCTTATTGACTTTTATAATATCTGGTATTGTTAAAAAAGTATTTTGATCTGAACTGTATTGAAATTTTGAATTTACTTTTTTTCCCTTTTCACCTTTTAAATTTTTTGAAAAGCTTTTATTATTTTCAAAATATTGCGGGGAAGGGAATATTACAAAATGATCTTTGAATTCGAGTGTAAGATAGTGTGACTCATTTGGACACATCATCTCATGTAGTTTTTCACCGGCTCTAATTCCAATAATTTTAATTTTAATTTTAGGTGCCATCGCTTTTGCTAAATCAGTAATAAGTATTGAGGGTATTTTTGGAACAAATATTTCACCTCCAGACATCCTTTTGAAACTTTTCAAGACAAAATCAACTCCCTCGTTTAGCGTAATCCAAAATCTTGTCATTCTTTTATCTGTAATTGGTAAAAATTTACTTTTTTTATCAATTAGATCTCTAAATACTTGATAAACTGATCCTCTAGACCCTACTACATTTCCATATCTTACAACTGAAAAAGAGGTGTTTTGTTTACCGACTATATTGTTAGCTGCAATAAAAATTTTATCTGATGCTAATTTTGTTGCTCCATAAAGATTAATGGGATTTGCAGCTTTGTCTGTGGAGAGGGCTATTACTTTTTTAACTTTTTCAGATATTGCCGATTGAACAACATTTTCAGCACCATTTATATTTGTTTTTACAAATTCCATTGGATTATATTCAGCTCCGGGAACATGTTTTAAGGCGGCAGCATGCACAACATAATCAGCTCCTCTCATAGCGATTTTTAATCTTTCAAGATCTCTAACGTCACCTAATAGAAATCTTAAAAATGGGTATTTTTTTGGATTAAATTTTTTTTGCATTAAAAATTGTTTATATTCATCTCTAGAATAAACAATTAATTTTTTCGGTTTGTATAAAGTAGACACAACCTCTATAAACTTTTGTCCAAATGAGCCTGTGCCTCCAGTTATAAATATTATTTTATTATTAAACATTTAGGCAAAGCTCCGCACAATGCAAAAAACACTTTTTACAATTTTTATCATTCATAGATTTAAACTCTGGTAAACAAATATTCTTTACCAATTGTAGTGTTAATATTACCAAGTAAAATATTAATTTTATTTTTTTGTAAATTTATAATTTTGAAAATCATATTAGTAAAAGGTCCGGTCGAAAATTTGTAATTTGAATTTATTTGTAAATCAAAAAAGTCTTGTGATAAATAACCATCTTTATTTTCCGCTGTTTTGCATCTAGAGATAAAATTGACTATTTCTTTTTGTGATCCAGCAAAACCATAAAGTATATTTTTTAGCCCTTTTACAAATTTAAGAGATTTAATTGTACTTTCTTTTTGGAAATTTTTATTAAAACAGAAAATGTAATCGCCAAGAAGATTATATTCTTTTTTTTTTAATTTATTAAATTTAAATTTTTCAACAAGCAATTTAGGATTATAAAAGATTACATCTTCGTTTAATTTTTTTTTCAGATCTTCTTTAAGAATTCCAAGTTTTTTATGGTCACACTTTATCACAGCCCACATTTTAATTATCCTCTAATTCTTTTTTTAACTCATCATATTCCCTCATTTTTCTTTTCATAAAGTTTATGGTAAGTTTTGTTCTTTCAGAAATTCCTTTTGGAGTTAAAATATACTGGACATATTTTATTTTATTCTTTTGTTGCTGAAAATTTTTTATCTTAACAAGCCCTTTTTCTTGGAGGGATTTTAAACAATAATTTAATTTCCCTAAACTAAAACCTAATTCTTCAGCTAGCTCACGTTGGGAAGAGTTTGGACTGTTTCGTATCTTTCTTAAAACATCAAAATGATCTTGATTATTTTTCATATGTTCAATATTTGAACAATATATGTTCAAATATTGAACGTGTCAAATGCTTTGTTTCACTATAACAATTAGGATTTGAGTTTTTTTGATTTTTGAAGAGTTAATTTATCAAATCTATAACTATAAAAATTTTTTTCAGTGCATAAATCAAGCCAATTGAGCTATTAGTACTGGTCAGCTACACGCATTACTGCGCTTCCACATCCAGCCTATCAACGTG
>MDTB01211850.1_pt1 | contig 35323 bp, 41 predicted proteins | sample 811161 | NCBI WGS metagenome assembly MDTB01 (sample SAMN05326650, study PRJNA326480) | marine metagenome | isolation source: seawater | place: Mediterranean Sea | collected 2009 | reverse complement strand
CTCCATTTTTCCTCCTTTTTTTAATGGTGTAAATTTAATGCATCATTTAAATAAATGCAGGTTAATATTGCAAAAACATAAGCTTGAAGAAAAGCAACAAGTATCTCTAAACCAGTTAATGCTACTGAAAAACTAAGCGGTAACCATCCACCTAATAATCCTAAACTAATTACAAAACTTCCAAAAACTTTTAACATTGTGTGCCCGGCCATCATATTAGCAAATAGACGAACTGAAAGACTTACAGGCCTGCTTAAATAAGAAATGATTTCTATAACTGTTATCAATGGTAATAAAACTATCGGTACGCCACTCGGCACAAACAATTTAAGATATCCAAAACCATGCTTTATAAAACCAATGATTGTTACTGCAATAAAGATAAAAATAGCAAGTAATAAAGTTACTATAATGTGACTAGTGACTGTAAAAGAATAAGGAAGCATTCCAACCATATTGCAGAAGAGAACAAACATGAACAAACTAAATATGAATGGAAAGTATGGTTTAGCTTTTGATCCAGCCGTATCACTAATCATTTTTGCAATAAAATTGTAAAACATTTCAGCAATCAATTGTATTTTATTTGGAACGAGTTTTTTGTTCTTCGTTCCTAAAAATAATAAGATGCATATAGATATTGCGCTAATTATCATAAACAAGCTTGCATTGGTAAAAGAAATATCAATTCCAGCAATCTTTATTTCTGGTCCAATTCTATAGACGTTAAATTGGTGCATTGGGTTTGTTGCCATAAGTAAGTAAATTCCCTTTTAATCTTTTTTTTGCATTCTTTTTGCAGCTTTTATAACATTTAACATACCGGCAGCTGAACCTAAAAAAAAGAAAATTATTATTAACCAAGGTTTAGTACCAAACCAACCATCTAAAATAAACCCAATTAATGTCCCAACAGCTACAGCTGCGACAAGTTCTGTACTTAGTTTAAAAGCATTACCCATAAAAGCACTTTTTTTATCACCCTTACTTTCTTGATTTTGTTGTTTAGATTTTGCAATTTTTAAGCGAGTCTTAAAATCTTTAAAGTCTAACATTTAATAATCATGCTACTAGTTCTTCAGCCTTCTCTAAGTTTACAGCTACTAATTGACTTATTCCTTTTTCTGGCATAGTCACGCCATAAAGTCTGTGCATTCTAGACATTGTTAAAGCGTGATGAGAGATTATTATAAATTTTGTTTTTGTAGTCTTAATTAATTCGTCCAATAGAGCACAAAATCTTGTTACATTAGAATCATCTAGTGGCGCATCGACCTCGTCTAATACACAAATAGGAGACGGATTCACTAGAAATACAGCAAATATTAAAGATAATGCCGTTAGAGCTTGTTCGCCACCAGAAAGTAAAGTTATTGATTGCAATCTTTTTCCAGGAGGTGAAACTAGCATTTCTAGTCCTGCTTCTAGCGGGTCATCAGAGTCAACCAGTTCTAATTTAGCGTTTCCTCCATTAAAAAGTTTTGTGTAGACCTCGTTAAATTTCCTATTAACTCTTGTAAACGCATCTAAAAGTTTTTCCCTGCCTTTTTGGTTAAGTTCATCTATACTAGACTTTAATTTAACAATAGCTGAATAAAGGTCAGATCTTTCATCTTCCATTTTTTTTATATCATCTTGATATTTTTTTGTTTCCTCATCTGCTCTTAGATTTACTGATCCTAATTTTTCTCTAATTCTTTTTTTAGCATCTAAAAGTTCCTCTTGTGTTACTGCGTCTGGAAATTCCTCTTCTTTTTCCAAATTTGAAAAATCAAGTAAAGTATTTTCATTTAAATTTAAATCAGCATTTACACGATCTAATAAATCATTTTTTCTTTTGTCTAACCCTTCTATTGTTGCACCCGAACTTGCTTTTCTTTCTCTGGTTTCTATTGAACTTTCTCTTATAGCGCTAAACTCTCCCCTCAAATTTACAATTTTTTTATCAACCTCTTCGATTAAAGTCTCATTATCATTTTTCTCTTCCTCAGATATTCTCAAATTTTCAGAAATTTGACCTTTCTTTTCTGCTTGGGATTGAGGTTGTTTTTCAAGCTCATTTAACTTTAGACTAAGTTTTTCTTTTCTACTGTTTAATTCGTTAATCATCTTCTCAGAATTGATTAAAAGATTTTTCCAGCTTTCTATCTCTTTTTCTATGATTTTAATTCTCTCATTTCTTTTAACAGATTCTTTTTTAATATTTTGATTTTTACTATAGCTATCTGCATATTTATCGATAATTCTCATGCTATTATTCAGAATATTTATAGCATCATTTTTTTTATCAATATTAATTAGTTCTTTAACTTTTTCTATTTCATTTTTTAAGTCATTTTTAGCAATTTCTAAATCTTCATTAGACTTCCTTTCAGTTTCAAAGTACTTAGAGTCTATCTCAATTAAATCATTTCTTTCCTCTTTAATTCTTTTTTCATTTGATTTTGCATCAATTATTATACTTTTTTCTCTATCCATATCCTCGTCTAAGGTTTTTAAAGAATTTTTAATACTGATAATCTCAGATTGGATTCTGCTAGACTCTTCATCAAGGCTTTTAAGTTCTAAATTTAATCTCTGTAATTTTGAAATATTCTCTATATTTTTTGATCTATAAGGTTCTATTTTTTCTGTTTCATTTTTTATTTGCCTTTCAACCTCTGCTAATTTCTCATTGAATTTCGATACTTTGTCGTCTGCTTCAGAATTAATTTTTTTTTCAATTTTAATTTCATTATCTATATCTCTTAATCTTAAGTAGTACAGTCCTGCTTCAATTTTTTTTATTTCTTCAGAAATTGATTTGTATTTAGTAGCCTCTTCAGCTTGTTTTTGAAGATTTACTAACTGCTTTTCTTGTTGTTTTTTAAGTTCATCTGCTCTTTTTAAATTATTTTCAGCTGCATTAAGTCTTAGTTCAGCCTCTTGTCTTCTAGCATGTATTCCAGAAATCCCTGCTGCCTCCTCTAAAATAGACCTTCGCTCTATTGGTTTTGATGTTACTAAAGCTCCAATTTTTCCTTGACTTATCATTGAAGGGGAATGTGCTCCTGTAGACAGGTCAGCAAAAAAAGTCTGAGCATCTCTAGCTCTTACTTCTTTGTTATTTATAAAGTATTTAGATCCCTTATCTTTTTCAATTCTTCTTGATACTAAAATTTCATTTAAATCATTATATTGAGTTGTGCTCTCTTTGTCTAAATTCTCAAGCAAAATTGAGACTTCCGATATATTTTTTGGTGCCCTATTAGAAGTCCCAGAAAAAATTACATCTTCCATTCCTGAGCCTCTCATACTTTTTGCAGATGTTTCTCCCATGCACCATCTTAAAGCTTCAACAATATTTGACTTACCACAACCATTAGGCCCCACTATTCCAGTCAAACCATCTTCAATTAAAAAAGTAGTTTTCTCAAAAAAAGATTTAAATCCTGATATTTCTAGTTTTTTAAATTTCATAATTAAAATAATTTATCTATCTCTTTTTTAAATTTTTTAAAATCATGATTGCCTTTGTATCGTTTATCATTAATAAAAATAGTTGGTGTAGAGCTAATCCTATATTTTTTTTGCGCATCAATTCTCGAATCTAAAATTCTTTCTTCTATTTTTTTGTCTAATAAACATTTGTCCATTATATCATCATTAAGACCAAACTCTTTACCGATAATCTTAATAGAATCATTGATTATATTTATATCAGATCCCGAAGCCCATTTTTTTTGTTTTTTATAAATATTTGTCAAAAAATTGAACCTTTTTTCTTCATCTTGAAAACAGTATAAAATTTTTTCAGCATTTAAGGCAGCTAAATCTAGAGGGAAGCCGTGATGTTCAAATTTGACAATATTTTTATCAATATATTCCTCTTTTAATTTTACTATTATTTCTTGATGAAAACTTGCGCAGTGGGGGCAGGTTAAAGAGGAAAATACTTTAACAACAATTATATTACTTGCGATTTTTTTATCATTTGCATTATTTTGATCACAACTTGCAAATATCAAAAGCAATGAGATTAAGATTAAAATTTTAATTTGAATTTTTTGTTTTAATTTTTCCATTATTTTTCACTATAAGCTTTAATAAGTTTATTTAATGATTTTTTGAGATCTTGATTTTTAATAGTTTCCAATTTTAAGCTTAATTTAGAACTATTCTTAAAAAAAGATTTTTTTATTTTTTTTGAATTTGTCTTTGTTTGTACTATTTTCAGTTTTATTTGACTAATACATTTATAGCCAAAAAAACTATTTATTTTATCTAAAATATCTTGCTTTTTGTACTCAATATTTAACTCGCTTCCATGTACAACATTTAATATTAAAACACCGTTATTCATATTCTTATTCATTTTGACTGTGTCTGGATAACAATACTCAGAAATATTCTTCCCTACCATCTTAGTCCAATTATCAACAATATTAGAAAAATTATACCCACCTTTTCTTAAGATTTTTTTTAAGCCATGTGGCAAAGAGCTAGATAGCGGCCTTAGACCTTGTATAAAATTGTTACTTTTATTAATATTGTTTTTTTTGTTATGCATATTAACTTTAATTTATCAAAAAAAATTCTTGCTTGGTACGATAATAATAAAAGGTGTCTACCATGGCGTGTAGGTAAAAATTCAAAAAAAAAGCTGTATTACAGACTTTTAAGTGAATTTATGTTGCAGCAAACACAGGTTAAAACAGTTATCCCTTATTTTAATAGATTTATTAAAAAATTTAAAACTTTGAGATCTCTTTCAAGATGTAGTGAAAAAGAAATTTTGAAGCTATGGGAAGGGCTAGGTTATTATAGAAGAGCAAGGAATCTTTTAAAGTCTGCGAAAAAGATCGTGAATGAGCATAGATATAAACTTCCTAAATCGATTAAAGAATTAAAAAAGCTACCTGGCATTGGAGAATACACTGCTAATGCTCTATTAGGGTTAGTTTATAACGAACCTACAATAGCAATTGATGGAAATGTCGAAAGAGTATTTGCAAGAATTCTTAACAAAAAAGTAGACAAGATTAATTTAGAAAAATTTATTAAATTAAACAGAAAAAAACTATTTAACACTAATCGCAATTCAGATTTTGTTGAAGCATTAATGGAATTTGGTGCTTTAATATGTATGCCAAAAGAACCCAAGTGCAAAATTTGTTGTTTGAATAAGTCATGTAATTATTTTAAATCTTCGGATAAAGTTAAGATTTTAAATAAAAAAATGATTAAAAATAAAAGCTATAATATATTTTGTTATGTAAACAAAAATAAGCAAATTGCTCTTACTAAAAATAATCAGATAAGTTTTTTGAAAAATTTTAATCTCCCCATAATTAAAGAGTCTAATAAAATTTCAGCCGATAAAGAATGGAAGTTTTTAAAAAATTATAAAAATTCTATATCTAATCTTAAACTGAATATAAATTTATATTATAAATTTTCAAACAAAATACCTTCAACATATAATTGGTATTCCTTAGAACGCAACAAAGAGTTTATTCCAAGTTTTACTAAAAAAATTTTTAGACAAGTATCAACTTTATTCTAATGAAAAAAAAATTAGCAATAATCGGAGCAGGTGTTGCAGGACTTACATTTGCAAACTTTATAAAAAAATATACAGACCATGAATTTATGCTATATGAAAAGGAAGATAGTTTATCTACAGATGAAGGATACGGTATACAACTAGGTACAAATAGTATTGAGATTTTAAATCAAATTAACTTTCAAAAAATTTCTAATAAAGAAATCTATCATCCTCATTTATTAGATTTTTATGATATTAAAAATAAAAAAATATGTAATTTAGATCTTACTCAATTCAATACTGGAAATGCTAAATATACTACTCTACTTAGGTCAACTTTAATTGAATTTTTAAAAAATGATATTTATAGCCAGCATTTAAGGTTTGGAAAGAGAATTAAAGAAACATCAGAATTGAAGGGGAAAGTTCTTATTAAATTTGATGATAATACTAATGATTTAGTCGATACAGTAGTAGGAGCAGATGGAATTTTTTCAAATACAAAATCTTTTTTCGAGAAGAAAAAGAATAAGCCAAAATTTAATAAGGCCTTAGCTATTAGAACAATTTTAAAATCTAAATCCGAATTTAATATAAATGAAAATAATGTAAGTTTAATAATGGGCAAGAATTGTCACTTAGTTATATACCCGATAAATAAAAATTCAGAGCTTAATCTGGTATGCATAATTAGAGATACAAAATCTGATCCAAGTAATCTCAAATCCTTAATTGAAGAGAGGGTATTAAGTCAAAATCCAGATTTAAAAAAATTATTTGAAGGTGATTTGAAATCTTGGTCTTTGTACTCGACCCCAAAAATACTCCCCTCTTCTAACAATAAAGTATTTTATATTGGAGATGCATTTAATGGATTTTTACCAACTTTAGCTCAAGGTGCTGGCCAATCAATAGAAAGTGCTTTTGAATTATTTAATTTAATAAAAGATAATAAGCCTGACACTCAAAATATTTATTTTAGAAAAAGATCCAAAAGAGCCATAATAATAAGAAAAAGATCAAATCTAAATTTTTTCGTATTTCATTTTTCAAGCTCTATTATGCAAAAAATTAGGAATATTTTTATGAAATTTTTAGTCAAAAGAAAAAGCTTTATTAACTATTATTTGGGTTCGATATATAGAAATTAAAATTGTTTTTCAGAGATGAATTTTTGTCTTAGACTATCTATTACCACTGCTGTTCCATTTATATCACAATGCCAATAAGTCCATCCATTACAACTATCTGTTCCCATTATTTTTGCTGCAATTTTGTGTATAGAACCTTCAGCCTCCTTATATTTGATACTTCCATCAACCATTATTTTTGCATTAATTTTTTTCTTTGGGTCAAATAAAGTTGTTCCAGGCTTTAATATTCCAAGCTCTACAAGCGATCCAAAAGGTATTCTTGGTTTAGATTTGTTGTTTTTCAACGTATCCAGCTGATCATCTTCAATTTTTTTAGCGTTAGTTATTCTCTCGAGAGCTGCATTAAAGTAATTTTTGTCTTTTTCTATACCAAAGTAATTTCTACCCAATTTTTTTGCAACTACAGCAGTTGTTCCTGTACCCAAAAAAGGATCAAAAATAGTATCTCCTTTATTTGTTGTAGCTAATATAATTCTATGAAGTAATGACTCTGGTTTTTGAGTAGAGTGAATCTTCTTTCCATTTCTTTTTAATCTTTCTTTTCCATTACAAATTGGAAACATCCAATCAGATCTCATTTGTAAATCATCATTCAGGCATTTGACTGATTGATAATTAAAGGTGTATTTTGATTTTTTACTTTTTGAAGCCCAAATTAAAGTTTCATGAGCATTAGTAAATCTTGTGCCTCTAAAATTAGGCATCGGATTATTTTTTCTCCAAATAACATCATTTAGCAACCAGTAATCTAAATTTTGCAAGTGATAGCCTATACGAAAAATGTTGTGATAAGTTCCAATGACCCAAATGCTTCCGTTATCTTTTAGTATTCTTTTACATTGACTTAGCCAAGTTTTGCAAAAGTTATCATAATGCTCAAAACTATTGAATTGATCCCATGCATCATTTACCCCATTTACTTTACTAGAGTCTGGTCGAGTTAGTTTTTCTCCTATTTGCATGTTGTAAGGAGGATCTGCAAAAACTAAATCGAAAGATTTATCTGGAATTTTTTTTAACTCCCTCAAGCAATCACCAAGAACAATATTGTTGGAAAAATTTAACATTCAAAGATTCAACTCTAAATTGAATCAAGGGTCAATTCATTTTTCAAAAAAATGAGCGATCTAGTGTTTATGATTCTAATCTCGACAATATATTGTGTATAGGTTTAAAACCTTTTCTGTGGTGCTTAGTTACACCAAACTTTTTTAATCCCTCTAAGTGAGATTTAGTTCCATAACCAAAATTTCTTTCCCAAGAATATTTATTAAATTTTTTAGATAGTTTTATCATTAGAAGATCACGATAAGTTTTAGCAATTATTGACGCAGCACTTATACATTTTATTTTTTGATCACCTCTAATTATAGTTCGATAATTTTGAATACCATTTGGAGCAAAATTTCCATCTATTAAAATAGTATCAGGTCTTTTATATAATTTTTTTAAAGCTCTACTCATAGAAAGCAAAGAAGCTTTTAAAATATTAAGTTTAAATATTTCATCAACAGAAGCCAAACCAACACCATAAAATGAGTTATTTTTTATATGTTCAGCAATTTTTAATCTATTGGAAAAAGAGATTTTTTTTGAATCTTTAATATATTTCAAATCCACCCCTTTTTTTAATATAACAGCAGCCGAAACGACAGGACCAGCCAAACAACCACGTCCTACTTCATCTACTCCTGCAATTAACTTATTATTTTTCAATTTTAATTTTTAATTCTTTAATTTTTTGTCTTATCATTTTTAAATCAATCCAAGCCATTTTTTTTTGATCTGGTTGTCTCATTAAAAAAGCCGGATGAAAAGAAGCAATTACTTGTGTCAAACATTTTCCTATTTTCTTTTTGTTCCATTTCCCCCTAGCTTTTGAAATAACTTGTTGATCTCCTAATATCGTATTTAAAGCCGTGCTTCCGAGAAGGATTAATATTTTTGGATTTATAATTTCAATATGTTTTGTTAAATAAGGATTATATCTGGCTATTTCTTCTTCACTAGGCTTTCTGTTCTCTGGAGGCCTATAATTAACTACGTTAGTAATATAGACATTTTTTCTATCTAATTTTATTGAGCTCAACATTTTATCAAGTAATTTTCCCGCTCTTCCAACAAAAGGCAATCCTTCTTTATCTTCATTAGCACCAGGCCCTTCTCCTATAATCATTATTTTTGAGTCAGCGTTTCCATCAGAAAAAACTAAATTTGTTGCATTTTTTTTTAAATTACAGTTTTTTATATTGTTCAAAGAGTTTTTTAATTTATTAAGGAGTTTATTTTTATTTTTATCTTGATTTTGACTTTTATTTGAATACCTGTTTATAGACTTATTTTCATATATTAAATTATGGTTAATTAAATTATAGTATTTAATAAGCTTTTTAAATTTGGTATTAGTTTTCTTAGTCATTAAAATTTATGAAAAAAATTAAAATTATTTTTAAGTTCATATTTATATTATTTTTATTTTTTAGTGTATCTAGCTTAGTTCATTCTAGAAATTTAGACAAATATTATAAATCAGATAATATCTCTAATTATTTTTCAGGTATTATGTCTTTATACGACAACGAATACGGTAGTTCATATAAATACTTAAAGGAATTAGAAGGGTTAGAAGACAAACACGCCTCATATATTCCTTTTTACCAATTTTCATTAGTAAATTCAGGAAAAATTTATGAAGCTTATAAATACTCAAAAAAACTTGAGAGAAAAAAAGTAGAAAGTTTTGAGGGAAATTTAATTATAGGAATTTATCATCTTAAAAATAATAGATTTGATGAAGCATATAAATATTTTCGAAAACTAGAAAAAAACAAGAGCAATCAAGATTTAATTAAAAACTTAGCGACTATTTCATTAAAAAATTGGGTAACATTTCCATTTATTTCTGAAGAAAAATCATTAGTTTTAATAAAGAATATGCCTGATCGATTTGAGAATATAAAAAAAATCCAATCTACCATGGCTAAATGTTTCTTTGACTCCAAAGATGTCGACTTTAGTTTTAAAAATCTTACATCCAATGAGAATACGGACTTTTCTAGATACAGCTTTTTCTATGCAAATTATTTAAACCAAAAAGGACAAACTAAAAAAGCTTTAGATGTTACCAATTTGTCTCTGAAGACAACCCCAAGAAATTTAATTCTGTTACAACTAAAAGAGGATATAAATAAAAAACCAAAAGTGTTTTTTAACCAGTTTAATTGTAGAAAAATATCAGACGCTTCAGCAGAAGTCTTATATATTCTTGCCAATGCTTTATCTTCCCAGTCTGCTTACAGTCTTTCAAATTTTTATTTAAATTTATCTAAGTATCTCAATCCAAATTTCGCTTCTTTCGACGCGCTTTATGCTGAAAATCTTTACATGATGGAAAAACTTAACTTTTCAAAAAAAATTTATAAATCATTTATTCCCAAAGGATCAATCTATGGTTGGCATGCTTCAAAAGAAATTGCTAAAATTTTGTTAGAACAAGAACAAAATATTGAGTCATTAGATTTTATAAAAAGTAATTTTAGAAGAATTCAATCTCCTCAGGTTTATCAAATTCTTGATTATGCAATATTTTTAAAAAATAATGAAAAATTTGACGAGTCGATAAAATATTATACTGAAGTTTTAAATTTGATTGACAAAGGACACTATCTTTATCCAAAAGCATCAGAAGGAAGAGGAGTAGCATATGAAAGAGTTGGGGAATGGGAAAAAGCAGAGAAAGATTTATTGAATTCACTAAGTGTATTGCCAGATCAGGCATATGTGATTAACTATTTAGCTTATTCCTGGATTGAAAAAGGCATAAATATTGAAAAATCTTTAGAGATGTTAAGAAAAGCAAACAACTTAAAAAAAAGAGACGGGTACATAGTAGATTCTTTAGGCTGGGCTTTATTTAAACTTGAAAGATATCAAGAAGCAGAGAAATATTTACGTATTGCATTAACTCTTATGCCTTCTGATCCAATAGTTAATGACCACTATGGAGATGTCTTGTGGATGAACCACGAAAAGATCAAAGCAAGATATTATTGGAATTATGTTTTAAACTCAAAAGAAACTGAAGAAAAATTAAAAAAAATTGTAAAAGAAAAAACTGTATTTGGTTTATAATTAATTCTCCATCAAAGCATTTAAATGCATTTCCGTACTTTCTTTAAGTGCATTTAAATTATAGCCACCCTCTAGAATTGAAACAACTTTACAATCACTACTTTTGTTTGAAACTTTTAATGTTCTTTTTGTAATATCGTAAAAGTCTTTTGATTTTAATTTAAATTGAGCAAGTGGATCATCTTCATGAGCATCAAATCCTGCAGAAAATAATACAAAATCTGGTTTAAATTCTTTAAGTTTTTTTAATACGTTTTCGTAAGCGTTAAGATATTCCTCAGAATTTGTTCCTGCTGGCAAAGGTATATTCAAAATATTGTTGTATTTACCTTTCTCATTATTTGCACCAGTTCCCGGATAGAAAGGATATTGATGAGTTGATATATATAAAACTTTTTGATTCTCATAAAAGATATCTTGAGTTCCATTTCCGTGATGAACGTCAAAATCAATAATTGCAATTTTATTCATTTTATATTTTTTAATTAGATAATGAGCGCCAACAGCTACATTATTATAAATACAAAAACCCATTGCTTTATTTTTCTCTGCGTGATGTCCAGGCGGACGCACTGCACAAAAAACATTTTTAAACTCTTTATTTTGAACACTATCAATTGCAGTTATAATCGAAGCGACTGCATCTGTAGCAGCTTGTTTACTTCCAGGAGAAACAATGGTGTCACCATCTAAAAAATGCAAACCTTTTTTTGGAAAAGATTTTTCCACCTGATTTATATAGTCAGCGTTATGAGTGATCTTTAAATATTCAGGGTTAAAATGAACTGGCTTCTTCCAAGCTAGTTTTTTAATTTTTTTAAGATTTTCAATTACAACAGAAACTCGATCAGCTCTCTCAGGATGACCTTGGCCAGTCTCATGACTTAGATAAGAATCTGTAGTTATAATCCCAGTTTTCACTTAAAATAATTTACCAAAATATTTTCATATATTTTAGTTAATTTTTTTAAGTCAGAAATAGATGCACTCTCATCTGTTTTATGCATAGTTTTCCCAACTAAACCAAATTCCAAACAAGGGGCAATACTTTTAATAAATCTAGCATCTGATGTTCCACCAGAAGTAGATAGTTTAGGCTTAATACCTGTAATTTTTTTAATGATTTTTTGAATCATATAAGTAGTTTTGTTAGGTTTAGTTAAAAAAGCTTCACCGGAAACTTCGTATTTTATTTTAAATCTACATTTTTTACTTCTGGTTATGGTCCTAAATATATTATTTAATTTCTTTTTTAATGAACTTGCTGAGTGTTTATCATTAAACCTTATATTAAATACAGCGTGCGAACATCTTGGAATTACATTATCCGTATGATTATCTATATTAATTTTTGTTACTTCAAGATTTGAGGGTTGAAAATTTTTTGTTCCTTTATCTAGCTTTAATTCTTTTATTCGGTTTAGAATTTTAATCATAGTATTTGAAGGATTATTTGCCATATGAGGATATGCTACATGACCCTGAACACCAATTATCGTAAGGCGACCAGTTATACTTCCCCTTCTTCCAATTTTAATCATTTCTCCAAGTTTATTAGGATTAGTAGGTTCTCCCACCAAACAGAAATTAATCTTTTCTCTTTTATTTTTTAAATATTTTACAACCCTTTTTGTTCCATTGATTGCTATTCCTTCTTCATCTCCGGTAATTAATAAACTTATTGAACCTTTAAAATTTTTATTTCGGGTTTTAAATTTGCTTACAGCTGCAACAAAACAAGCTATCGAGGCCTTCATGTCACTAGCACCACGTCCAATTAATTTATTATTTTTCACAATTGGTTTAAATGGATTAATACTCCAATCTTTGATATTTCCCGGAGGAACCACATCAGTATGTCCAGCATAGCAAAAATTAGGAGAGGACCTCCCAAGTTTCGCATACAAATTTTTGATATTTTTAAAATTTATTACTTTACAATTAAAACCAAGAGAGCGTAAATTTTTTGCCAAAACATTTATTACGCCAGCATCTCTCGGAGTAATGCTAGGTTTACGAATTAATTCTTTAGCTAGTTTTAACTCATTTATTGGCATTAGTTTATTAATCTCTCAATAAATCATTTATAGAAGTTTTGCTTCTCGTTTTCTCATCTACTTTTTTAACTATGACCACACAATATAATGACGGCCCAGTAGGGTTATTTTTGCTTGGCATAGATCCTGGTACAACAACAGAGTAAGCGGGAACTTTTCCATAATGAATTTGTCCTGTAGCCCGGTCAATAATTCTAGTTGAAGCGCCAATATAAACACCCATTGATAACACTGATCCTTTTTCTATAATAACACCCTCAGCAATTTCTGCTCGAGCTCCTAGAAAACAATTATCTTCCACTATTGTTGGGTTAGCTTGCATTGGTTCCAAAACACCCCCAATTCCAGCTCCACCGGATATATGACAATTTTTTCCAACTTGCGCACAAGATCCAACTGATGCCCAAGTATCAATCATAGTTCCCTCATCAACAAATGCCCCTACGTTTACAAATGAAGGCATCAAAACAACATTTTTTGCAATGAATGCTCCTTTTCTTATCACTCCATTCGGAACATATCTAAATCCGGCTTTTTTAATTTTTTCTTCATCCCATCCCTGAGTTTTTCCTTCGATTTTATCATACCAAGTTGAATAGGGACCTTTAGAAGCTTTCATTTTGTTCACTTTAAAACTTAAAAGTATTGCTTTTTTAATCCACTGATTGACTTCCCATTTATTATCTTTTTTTTCTGCTACTCTTATTTTTCCATTATCTAATAAATCTATAGTTTCACGTACCAAATCATTAAGAGATTTATCGGAACTATCTATCTTATCCTTGTTAGCAAAGGCTTCGTTTATGGATTTTTCAATATTATCTAAGCTCATTAATCTCCTTTAAAAAACTAGCTAAATTTTCTGTTTTATAATTTATAAAGTCTTCGTTAGAAAATTCTGCAGCCCAAGGTTCATCATTTTTTATCCAAACAGTTTTCATTCCAAGTTCATGAGCTGGTTTCAGATTTCTAGCTATATCCTCTACTAATATACTATATTGTGGCTCAATTTTGTATTTTTGTATCAACATTTTATAAGCTTCCAAAGAAGGTTTGGGAATAAAATTGGATTCTACAATATCAAATATCCCATCAAAAAGCTTATCTATTCCTATCTTTTCTGTTACATTTTTTGCGTGGGCTTTAGAACCATTAGTGAATATAATTTTTTTCCCTTTTATCCTTGAAATTTCTATCTCTAGGTCTTTATCTTGTTTTAAAAAGTCTAAATTAACATCGTGTACAAATTCTAAAAATTCATTTGCATCAATATTATGATGTTTAATCATACCTGACAATGTTGTGCTATATTTATGAAAATATTCCTTCTGAATTTTTTTTGCCTCTTCAATAGTTGTATTTAATTTTTTAGATATAAATGAGGACATCTTCTTATCTACTTGATCAAAAACTTTAGTTTGGCCAGAATATAGAGTATTGTCTAAATCAAATAACCAATATTTAATTTTTGTTAATTCTTTCATTTTCTTATCAAAGTTCCAGCACCTTTATCAGAAAATATTTCACTAAGTATAGAGTGAGGTTTTCTACCATCAAGTATAACTACTCCCCTAACTCCATTTTTAACTGCGTCAATGCAATTCTCAATTTTCGGTATCATACCACCTTGTACAATTTTAAATTTTACCAAATTTTCTAAATCAAAAGGTTTTATTTCAGATATCAAATTTTTTTTATCATCATATACACCCTCAACATTCGTCATTAATAAAAGTCTTCTTGATTTAATTTTTTTTGCAATAGAGCTTGCTGCGGTATCTCCATTAATATTGTAAGTATGATTATTTTCATCTAGTCCTAATGGTGCAACCACTGGTATTTGATTTTGATTTATTACCTTCCTAATAAAATCCAGATTAATTATATTTGGTATACCCACAAAACCTAGTTCTTGCTTATCAGGAATAACATTAATTATGTTATTATTCTCAGTATTTATTGAGATCGCATTTGAACCTTTTTTTATTAAAGAACTCACAATATCTTTATTAAAATCAATTAGTACTTTTTCAACTATCTTAATTACTTTTTTATCTGTAACTCTTAATCCTTTAATAAATTTTGACTCTATTTTTTCCTTTTTTAATTCTCTTTCTATTCTAGGACCTCCTCCATGAACTACTATAATAGACAGTCCCAACTTATTTAATAAACTTATATCTTCTATAAAATTATTAAAAATATTTCTATCTATTAAAACATTACCGCCATATTTAATTACTATTATTTCTTTTTTATATTTAGAGACATATTTATCTATGTTTTCAATCTTTGGCGCCTCTTTTGGCCAAAATTTTTCGATTTGTTTAAGATAATTTTTTTCTGACATCTAAACCGTTTTAACTTTTGTCTGTCTCATTATCACATATTGTTGTGCGATCGTTAAAACGTTATTTATTGTCCAATAGACTACCAAACCTGAAGGGAAAGGAGCCAAAATAATTGTTAAAAAAAGAGGGAAGAACATAAATATTTTTGCTTGAATAGGATCTGTAGGAGCTGGATTTAGTTTTTGCTGCAGTAGCATAGTTAGACCCATCAATATTGGCCAAATGCCGATAATTAAAAAACCGGGTGGATCCCATGGTATTAATCCAAATAAGTTAAATATAGAGGTAGGATCTTGAGCAGATAAATCTTTAATCCAACCAAAAAAAGGCTGGTGTCTCATTTCAAGAGAGATGAATAACATTTTGTAGATTGCAAAGAAAAAAGGAATCTGAATTAAAATTGGCAAACATCCAGAGGCTGGATTTACCTTTTCTTTTTTATAAAGAGACATTATCTCTTGCTGTAACTTTACCTTATCATCCTTATGAATATCTTTAAGTCTTGTCATTTCTGGCTGCAATGCTTTCATTTTTGCCATGGATCTAAAAGAATAATTGGCGAGAGGAAAAAATATTAGTCTGATTGCAGCTGTAATTAATATTATAGCTATTCCAAAGTTTCCTGTAATCTTGAACAGATAATCAATTATAAAAAAAAGAGGTTTAGTAAAAAAATAAAACCAACCCCAATCAATTACAAGATCAAACTTATCTATGTTTTGTGTTTCAGCATAGGAGTCAATAGTTTCAACTTCTTTAGCTGCAACAAACAATCTAATTTGATTTTTTTCACTAGATGATGGTTTTATATTCACTGGGTTATTCAAGATATAATTAGCTTTAAAAGCATCTTTATACAAAAAAGTAGATTTAAAATTTTCATTCTTTGGTGGCACAATAGCTGTTACCCAATACTTGTCTGTAATTCCTAACCAGCCATTATCTGCTTCTCTAACTATGTTTTTATCTTCAATATCATCATAGCCATCTTCTTTTAATTCTTGATCAAAAACTCCTATAAAGCCCTCGTGTAAAATATAAAAATCGGTTACTTCGTCTGGTTTTTTATTTCTTGTAATTTGAGCATAAGGATATAATTCGATTTGCTTGCTGGTATTATTTTGAACTTCTTGATTTATTTTGAATAAATACTTTTCATCCAATTCTATCTTCTTTCTAAAAACTAGACCCTCTTTATTATCCCACTCTAAAATTATCGGCTTATTGGTTCCCAATTTATCATTACCCACTACAGACCATAAAGAATTAATTGAAGGAACTTTTATTTTGTTACCTATACTTGTCCATCCGGTTTCAACATAATAGCCATCTTTTGATATTTTTGGATTTAAAAAAACCACATTATCATCTTTCCCAACTTCTTTTTTATGTGTTTTAAATGAAAGGTCGTCAAAAATTCCACCCTTTAATGATATGGATCCTTTTACTTTTTCATTTTCCAGATTTATTCTTTTATTTTTACCAACCGATTCTTCTCTGGATAACACTATCTCTAGTTCCTTTTGATTTATATTTGGAATGATTTCATTATCTCCTGTTGCTTTGTTATTAAATTTTTTTTGTTTTTCAACAACATCACCAGTGTTCACTGGCTTAGGTGTTTCAAAAAAAGCACTCCAGAATAAGAGCACTGCTAATGATAAAGCTATTGCAACAAATACGTTTCTATTATCCATTTGTATTTTTCCTAATCCCAACCTTTTTTGTAACCAAATTGACACCAGAGCTGCCACCTAAAAACTTGATTGGATGGCAAGTAAAAATTCTTTTCGATCCCATCCAAAAACCTTTTATTAGCCCATGTACTTCAAGTGCTTCAATAAAATATTCAGAGCAAGTAGGAAGATACCTACATCTGTTACCCAGAATTGGAGATATAAAATACTTATAGAATTTTATTAAAGTTGTAATAAAAAAAATTATGGCTTTTGACATTGTCTATTTAATCTTTTTAAAAATTTTATTCATTTCTAACAAAAGAACTTTTTGTTTTTCGGTATATGCTTTTGTTTTACCAAAAACTATATATGTGTAATCAAAGTTAATTGCACCTTTTATTTTTGATAGTTTTATTACAATAGCTTTTAATTTGCGTTTTATTCTGTTTCTTTTTACCGCATTACCTATTTTTTTTTTCATCACAAAGCTAATGTTAAGAATTTTTTTAGGATTTACTTTTATAAAGTTCTTAGCTGCATATATAGAAAAAAATTCTGTATGAAACTTTTTTTCTCTTAAAGCGATTTTAAAATGACTACTTTTTTTAAGACTTTCAACCCTAACCATGAAATACTATGTTGAAACTTTTCTCCGTCCTTTAGCTCGTCTTCTAGCTATAAGCTTACGACCGCCTTTTGTTGACATTCTCGATCTAAATCCATGTCTTCTTTTTCTAACTATTTTACTTGGTTGATAAGTTCTTTTCATAAATGATTAAAGTTATATATTTAATTAATTTACTCATGTACAGTTAAAATTTGACAATGAGTAATAATTTAAAACTAATATTAGGCTTTATTTATCTGCTTTGCCTTGGAGTTTTGCTTATTTTTCTTTTTAGTAATTTGGATATTAAAGATCTTAGCGATTATAGCTACATCAAGAAAAATAGTGAAGAACTGCTTAATTTAAAAAAAAATAATTTAATTTTATTCATGTTTGTTTTTTTTATTTTTTCAATTTTATGGACTTTTCTTCTTGGTTTTGCTGGTCCTGTTGCAATTTTATCTGGTTTTGTTTTTGGCAAGTGGCTAGGAACAATAATATCTGTAACCGCTTTTGCAGTAGGAAGCACGTTTCTTTATGTTTTTGCAAATTATTATTTTCGAAATGTTGTTATTGAATATTTGGAAAAGAAAATTGATAAGTACAAAAACTTATTTAAAAAAAATGAGCTAATTTATTTTATGATTTTCAGATTTGCTGGAGGGGGAGGTTTGCCTTTTGGTATTCAGAATATTTTACCAGTTGTTTTTGATATAAAAGTAAAAAATTATTTTAATGCCACTATTCTTGGTTTATTTCCAAGTGTTTTTATAATTAATTCTTTAGGTTCTGGACTAGAAAAACTTATAGAAGAAAATGATAGTTTATCCTATAAGAGTATAATTTTTAATCCTGATATTTATTGGCCAATATTTGGTTTCTTATTTATTTTAGTAACTTCTTTTTTTATAAGAAGGAAATTTTTCAAAAAAAAATAAAATAAATGAAAATAATTAATTTTAATAATAAAAAAATTATAAGGTGGTTTCTTTGGTTAATACTTATAATATTGTGGAATTATCTTTACCCTAAAGCGACACCTTTTGAGGATGTAATAGTAGCGATAACAATTTCATTAACTTTTATTTTTTTTGAAAAATTGGACACTTAATAGCGTAGATCTTCACGTAACGATAGAATTTCCAAATTTATCTACAAGAGACTTGCAAAATTTCAATCAACAAAGTAATAGTATAAACTAAATGCAGGAGCAAATATGGGTATCCATTACGATTATAAATCAACAAGAGGCGAAAAGGCCATGAAAAAAGAGGCCAAAAGAAAAGCTCGGATTGAAGAAAAAAGGGCTAGAAAAGTTAGTCAATCCAAAACTTTAGAGCCAAAAGATAAGATGCACGACATAGATAAACCCATTACTCTTGAAGACTTGACCAATCCAAATAAAGAATAGAATTATAATGAGATCTTTTACTAAAAAAGACTCTCGGTTATTAAAGCGTGAAATAGCTTTGAGAATTAATTTAAAAAAAAGAAAAAAATTAAAGGAAAAAATTAAAAAAACAAAGTCATGACCGTGCTTTCAGATAAATGGATAAAAAAAATGGTCAAAACTTATGGGATTATAAAGCCTTTCGTTTCTAAACAAAGTAGAAAAGGAAGAATTTCTTTTGGATTATCTTCTTATGGTTACGATGCCAGGGTCTCTAATGAGTTTAAGATTTTTACAAATGTTAATTCTGGAATTGTTGACCCCAAAAGATTTAAAAAAGAAAGTTTTGTAACAAAGGTTGGCAAAGAATGTATTATTCCGCCCAATTCATTCGCTTTAGCAAGAACAGTGGAATATTTTAAGATTCCTGAAAACGTATTAGTAATCTGTTTAGGTAAGTCAACTTATGCAAGATGTGGTATTATTGTAAATGTGACACCCCTTGAGCCAGGATGGGAAGGATATGTTACTCTAGAATTTTCAAACACTACACCACTTCCAGCAAAAATTTATGCAAATGAAGGCGTAGCACAATTTGTCTTTATCAAGGGAAATCAAATACCCGAAGTTACTTATTCAAAAAGAAAAGGCAAATATATGAAGCAAAAAGGTGTTACACTTCCTAAAGTTTAAATTAATTTTAAATGCAGAAATTGCTTATTAAAGGAAAAAAAATTTTATCAGGCTCTATTTCAGTTTCAGGTTCAAAAAATGCTACACTTCCTATTTTAGCAGCCTCTATCTTAAACGATAAAAAAACTACTTTAAAAAATATTCCTTTAGTAAAAGATGTTTTTACCATGATAGAACTTTTAGATTTTATTGGTTTAAAAACAAAGATTAATAAAGCACAGAATATTTTAAAAATTCAAAAAAAAAATAAAGAAATAAACACAGTTGCTCCATACAGAATTGTAAAAACAATGAGAGCTGGAATTTTAGTATTGGGACCTTTAGTTGCAAAATATAAAAAAGCTAAAATTTCATTGCCAGGAGGTTGTGCTATCGGAACGAGACCAGTAGATTTACATCTTTTTGCTCTTAAGAAATTGGGAGCAAAAATTTTAATAAAAGAAGGATATATATATGCTACAGCGAAAGATGGGTTAGTAGGAAGTAAAATTCACTTTCCGTCTATATCTGTTGGAGCAACTGAAAATGCAATTATAGCAGCTTCATACGCCAAAGGAAAAACAACTCTGAGCAATTGTGCATTAGAACCTGAGGTAGGAAATCTTATAACTTTTTTAAAAAAATTAGGATGTAAAATATCTGTGAAAAAAGGAAGAAAAATAATTATTTATGGAACTTTGAAAAACAAGCAAGTTTCCCAAACAGTAATGTTTGATAGAATTGAACTTGGGACTTATTTAATTGCAGCTGCATTAATTGGTAAAAAGATTATTTTTCCAAATGTTATTCCAAGGATTATAAGCAATGAAATTAGTGTTTTGAAAAAGATGGGTGTAAAAATTAAATTAAAGAATAAAAAAATAATTGTTTATGAATCTTCAAGTATTAAATCTACAAATATTAAAACTCAACCCTATCCAGGTTTTCCAACAGATCTTCAGGCTCAGATGATGGTTCTTATGTCAAAAGCCAAAGGATCTTCATCAATAAAAGAGAACATTTTTGAGAATAGATTCATGCATGTTCCAGAACTTAAAAGAATGGGTGCAAAAATATCTACAAAAAATAATATTGCTAAAATTTACGGACCTTCAAAACTATCTGGCGCTGAAGTCATGGCGACAGATTTAAGAGCATCTGTTAGCCTTGTACTCGCAGGTTTAGTAGCAGATAACAGAACTATAATTAATAGAATTTATCACCTAGACAGAGGTTATGAAAATTTAGAAAAAAAATTAAAAAATTGTGGCGCAAGAATAAATAGAATTTAAAATGGATTTTAAAAATTTAAAACTTGTGGCCAACTCTGATGAGGATCTGAGAGTAATATCTGCACATTTACAAGACGCAATTGTATATACTTCAGATATAGCAAATTTAAAAAAGAATAGAATTTTTTTGATGCAGCTAAATAGATTTATGTGGGAGGATGTTGAAAAAGGTGTTTTTAGGAAAAATAAAAGAATAAGGACTATTTTAAAATTTGATAATGTTATAAACGTTTTATCAAAAGGCATTAATCAAAAAAATAAATCAAGATTTTTGGATTTTTTAGCCATGGAAAGCAATATTTTGTCTGATAAAACTTTTGAAATTAAGGTAATTTTTTCTGGAGATGCCATTATAAAGCTTAATACTGAGGTTATAGATATTACTCTTGATGACCAAGGTTCTGCTTGGATAAGTAAAACAAAACCAAAACATAAGTTTTTGTGATGTTGCATTTTATTAAATACATGATTAAAAGTACGGGGGATTAAAAATTGGCTAAACAAGAAACATTAGAGTTTAAAGGCAAAGTAACAGAGCTGCTTCCTAACGCCATGTTTAGAGTTAAGTTAGAAAACAATCATGAAATTCTTGCTCATACAGCTGGAAAATTAAGAAAGAATAGAATAAGAGTTCTTGCGGGCGACCAAGTTATGGTAGAAATGACGCCATATGATTTGACTAAGGGTAGGATAACTTTTAGATTTTGATTTATCATGGCCTTGTAGCTCAGTAGTAGAGCAGTACCCTGAAAAGGTATGTGTCGTTTGTGCGATTCAAACCAAGGCCACCACCAACCCCTGTGACTTTACATCCCTTAAATTAATCAAGAATTTTAATTACAATAACAACATGTTTAAAAAAATATTTATCGTACTAATATCTTTATTCATCTTTGTGCAATACTTAGTTCCTTCGTATGGAGCTGGAAGCGAAGACAGTAGTGGAGATAATTATATGGACTCCTATAAGCAAGCAACAAAATTTATAGTAAGAGCTAAAAAGTTAGAGAAAAAAAATAAAACAGAAAGAGCAAATAAATTATACTTTAAGGCTCTTGAAAAACTACAAGCCGCTTATAAAACCGACAGAAACAATCCAGATATTTTAAATTATCTGGGTTTTACTTTACGTAAAACTGGGAAACTAGAAGAAGCAGAAAAATACTATTTAGCTGGTTTGAAAATTAAACCGAAACATAATGGAATAAATGAGTATTTAGGAGAACTTTACGTAACAACAGGACGTATAGATTTAGCTAAAGAAAGACTAGCGGTGCTTAAGAATTGTAAATGTGAAGAATACATCGAACTCAAAGAAGTTATTGAAAAAAATTAAATGCACGTAGTAGAAGTTTTTGGAAGAATTTTTATATCTTTGCTTTTTATTGTTGAAGCGATAAAAAAATTTTTTAATCCAGATATAAGCATGATGTATATGTCTGATCATGGAATTCCAGAAATTCTTTTTTATCCATCTGTAGCTTTTGAAATAATAATTCCGTTATTTCTTATAGTAGGCTATAAAACTAAAATTGTAGCTTCGCTATTAGCTCTATTCGTATTTACAGTTACTGTGGTTTTTCATTTACACCATTTTATTAGTGACGGATCGCAACTAACGATCCTTTTAAAAAATATTTCAATATTAGGAGGTTTATTAATAATAACTGCTAATCAACCTCAAATGTGTAGTTTTGATTATTATTTAAAAAATAAAAAATCTGTATGAAAAAAACAGGAGTCTTTTGGCTAAGGGAAGACTTTAGACTTAAAAAAAATGAAGCTTTGGCTTATGCAACGAACAATCATGAATATGTTTGTGCAGTCTATATTTTTAAAAAAAAAGATTTTGAAAAAAAAAGAGAAGCAAAAAGTTGGTGGATATACAAGTCTCTTTTTAATTTTGAAAAAGATCTCGATAATCTAAATATCCAATTAGAAATAATGATTTCAGATTCTTATCAAGTAGCTTTTGATAAAATCTTAAAATATAAAGATTTTTCCGTTTATTGGAATAAAGTATATGAGCCAGATTTTTTAAGTTTCGACGAGAAAATATCTCACCAACTTGATAAAAAAAATATTACTTACAAGATTTTTAAGGGAAACACATTAAATGAATTTAGTGAGGTAAAAAAAAATGACAAAACCCCTTTTAAAGTATTTACTCCTTTTTGGAAAAATGCCGAAAAAATCTATTTGGATAAAGGATATATAAAAAACACATTGCCCAAGAAAAAAATATCTAAAAAAAAATTTTTTAAAGAAGTCTCAAAAAAAGAGGAAGTACTTAAACTTACAAATTGGCACAAAAAACTTTCTGAGCATTGGGATCCATCAGAAAAAGAAGCATCTAAAGTTCTCAAAAATTTTTTAAACGAGAATATCGTCAATTACGGCGAACAAAGAGATATTCCTGGTGTCATGGGCACATCTAAACTTTCACCTTATCTTGCTTCTGGTCAAATTCATGTCGAAACTATTTGGGAAGAATGTGAAAAATTAAAAGAAAAAAAAAGAGGTTATAGAAAATTTGTTAATGAATTGGGATGGAGAGAGTTTAGTCATAGTTTAATAAATTATTTCCCTAAAATGATAAATGAAAATTTAAGAGAGGAATTCGACAACTTTCCTTGGCAAAAAAATAAAAAATTTCTTAATGCTTGGAAAAAAGGTTTAACAGGTTATCCTATTGTAGATGCTGGTATGAGAGAGTTGTACGAAACAGGCTGGATGCATAATAGAGTAAGAATGATAACTGCTTCTTTTTTAGTTAAACATTTATTAATACATTGGAGAGAAGGAGAAAAACATTTTCAAAATTGTTTGGTAGATTTTAATTCTGCAAATAATACAGCTGGCTGGCAGTGGGTTTCAGGTTGTGGAGCTGATGCAGCGCCATATTTTCGAATTTTTAATCCAATTTTGCAGGGAGAAAAATTTGATAAAAAAGGAAACTACGTAAAAAAATGGGTAAAAGAATTAATAGAAATTCCTGAAGAATTTATTCATAAGCCCTGGGAGATGACAAATAAAATTGAAAATTTTGAATTAGGAAAGCATTATCCGCTTCCAATAGTTGATCATCAAACAGCTAGAGAGTCAGCATTACAGGCATTTCAAAGAATAAAGAAAAATTAAACTGATCCACAACAATGTTTGTACTTTTTTCCAGATCCGCAAGGACATTTTTCATTTCTTTGTATTTTACGTTTTTTGAATTCATTTGAATTTATTTTTTCTGTAGATTTTTGTTTTTCATTTTCTGAAGAAACAACAACATTTAAGTTGAGCAAAAATTTGATTACATCAGTTTTTATTCTATCTAGCAAAACTTCAAAAAGTGTGAAAGCTTCTTTTTTAAACTCAGAAAGAGGATCTTTTTGACCATAACTTCTTAACCCAATAACCTGCCTAAGTTGTTCAAGATATTGTAAATGAGATCTCCATGAAAAATCAATTATTTGTAAAAATATTTTTTTTTCAATATCATTATTTTGATCCATTCCGATAAGCTTAATTCTTTCTGCTTTTTTCGACTCATAAACATCTTTTACTTTTTTTGAAAATTCATCTTTGTTCAAGGAGGCTATAGTGATTAATTGATCATCATTTATAGCATTGCCAGTAACACTTTTTATTGCAGCTAAATAAGTTTTTTTATCATCACTTTTTTTATAATCTTCTTTTATTTGCTCAAGGTTATTTGTAGTCTCCTCTAGAAAAGAACCCAGCATTTTGGAAATATCTTTATCTTTTAAAACATTAAGTCTTTGGCTAAAAATGACCTGTCTTTGATCATTCATTACATCGTCAAATTTTATTAGATTTTTTCTTATATCAAAATTTCTTCCCTCCACTTTTTCTTGAGCTCTTTCAATAGCTTTATTTATCCAAGGATGGTCGATAGACTCATTCTCTTTTAAACCGAGTTTTTTTAACATCCCATCGATGGACTCTGCACCAAATATTCGCATTAGTTCATCTTTTAGACTTATATAAAATATAGATGTTCCCGTATCGCCTTGTCTTCCAGATCTTCCTCTTAGTTGATTATCAATTCTCCTACTTTCATGTCTTTCTGTCCCTATTATAAACAAGCCTCCTAGCGACTTAACTTTTATTTTGTTAGCTGCTTTTTCAGACTCTGTTCCCACATTGCTATCTGCAATATTTCTATTTCCTCCCAGCTGAATATCAGTTCCTCTACCCGCCATATTTGTAGCTATTGTAATTGCTCCAATCTTACCAGCCTCAGCTACAATCTTTGCTTCTTTATCGTGTTGTTTAGCATTCAAAACATTATGTTTTATTTTTTTTTCAGATAAAAGCTTTGAAATTTTTTCTGATTTTTCTATGCTAGTGGTTCCAACCAACACAGGCTGACCTCTAGTACTACATTCAATAATTTTATTTGTAATTGCAGAATATTTCTCTTTTTCTGTTCTAAAAATTTGATCATTGAGATCTTTCCTTATCATAGGTTTATTTGTAGGTACCGAAACAACATTTAATTTGTAAATATCAAAGAATTCTTCCGCTTCAGTCAAAGCTGTTCCAGTCATTCCCGACAATTTTTTGTAAAGTCTAAAATAATTTTGATAAGTAATCGAAGCAAGAGTTTGATTTTCCTCCTGTATTTCTACATTTTCCTTAGCTTCTATCGCTTGATGTAAGCCGTCAGAAAATCTTCTGCCATCTAAAATTCTACCAGTAAACTCATCAATAATCTTAACTTTGCCTTCTTGAAGAATGTAATCTGTGTCTTTTTTAAAAAGAAAGTTTGCTTTTAAGGCTTGGTTAACATGATGAACCAAATCTAAATTTTGAGGATCATAAAAATTATTATTTTTTAAAATTCCTGCTTGAACTGACAATTTTTCAATTTTGTCTATGCCACTATCTGTTAATATTGCATTTTTATTTTTCTCATCAATTTCAAAATCAGAATCTTGTAATTTTTTTATAAAATTATTTGAAGACATATATTGATTGCTTTTATCTTCAACTCTTCCAGAAATTATTAGAGGAGTACGAGACTCATCAATTAATATACTATCTACTTCATCTACTATGCAATAATTGTGTTCTCTTTGAACCATCTCAGATATATCATATTTCATGTTATCTCTTAAATAATCAAAGCCTAACTCATTGTTTGTGGCATAAGTAATATCAGAGGCGTAATTTTTTTTTCTCTTTTCATCCTCTAAATCATTTACAACGCATCCAGTTTCTAATCCTAAAAAAGAGTATATCTTCCCCATCCACTCAGAGTCTCTTTTTGCTAAATAATCATTTACTGTTACTATATGAACTCCTTTTCCAGTTAACGAATTAAGATAGGCAGGCAAAGTAGAAACTAGAGTTTTCCCTTCACCAGTTTTCATTTCTGCTATTTTTCCATTATGTAAAATTATTCCCCCAGCTAACTGAACATCATAATGTCTCTCGTTTAATACTCTCTTTGAGGCCTCTCTAACTAGAGCAAAACTCTCAGGTATAACCGAATTGAGGTCTCTACCTTCTTGGATATTTTTTTTTAATAAATATGTTTTTTCTTTAAATTCTTCATCTTTTAGGGAACTAATATCAGATTCTTGATTATTGATCTGAACGATTAGAGGTTTTATTTTGTCTAATTCTTGTTGATTGCCACTTTTAAATATCTTATTAAGTGTTTTTGTTAGTAAATTCATATTTATAGATTTATAACTTAACTTTAATACTTATATATGTATTTATATTTCAAATTAAACAGCTTTTATGACAATAAATTTGAAAAATTTCCTCAATGACAAAAGAAAAATGTCAAAAATGGGGGAGTTTCAGGAACTGAAAACCATAGACGGTCTCGAGATTTCCTCAGTATCGGCCGACTTATATAAAAATGGGAGAGACGATCTCTCTTTATTTTATTTTAAAGAAGGGGCTAATTATGCCTCCCTTCAAACAACAAACAGCATAATTTCCGAATCCTTAATATGGAATCAAAAATCAAATAAAAAATCAATCAAAGCAGTAATTGTTAATACAAAAAATGCAAACACATTTACCGGAAAACAGGGTTTGGAAAGTTTGGATGAGATAGCAAAAAATTTATCAAAAACTCTTACTTTAAAAGAGTCTCAATCTGATGAGGGCGTAAATGAAGCAGTAAAAATAAAGGATATATTATTCGCATCCACAGGGGTAATTGGTGAAAAATTTCCAGTTGATAAAATTAACCAAACTGTACAAGAACTTGTAGACAAATTAAGACCAGATCAGAACAAGCTTATTTGGTTAAAGACCGCATCAGCAATCATAACAACCGATACAAAACCAAAACTTGCTTATGAAGAGTTTAGCGTTGGAAATAAAATGATAAGGATAGCAGGTCTAGCTAAAGGATCAGGAATGATTGCACCAAATTTAGCAACAATGTTGTCATTTATTTTTACCGATGTAGAGATACCATCAAATATATTAAAAATATTATTAAAAAGAGTGACACAAAATTCTTTTAATGCAATCACAGTTGATAATGATCAATCAACTAATGATATGATTGCCATTTTTTCTACTAAGAAAGTTAAAATAGGACAAAATAGAAATATAACCGATCCAATCATTCAAAAATTTGAGTCAGCATTAAAAAGACTAACATTAAATTTAGCAAAACAAATAGTTGTGGATGGAGAAGGGGCAAAAAAATTTATTACTGTTAAAATCATTAACGCTAAATCTATGACCAGCGCTAGAAAGATTGGCTTCTCTGTTGCTAACTCACCGTTAGTTAAAACAGCAGTAGCTGGTGAAGATCCTAACTGGGGAAGAATTGTTATGGGAATAGGTAAATCAGGTGAAAAAATTGATAATGAAAAATTAATAATTAAAATTGGAGAAACAATAGTCGCAGAAGATGGAAAAATTTCTGAACATTACGATGAAGCTAAACTTAAAGAATATATGGAGTGGGACTCTATAATATTTGAGATTAATTTAAATCAAGGCAATGAAACCTTCGAATGTTTTACCTGCGATTTTACCAAAGACTATATTGATATAAACACTGACTATAGAAATTAACTATTGAAAATCAAAATAAAATAATTATCTTTAATTTTATGATTAAGTATATTTTAAAATGTAAAAATAAGCATGAATTTGAAAGCTGGTTTTTAAATTCAATTGAGTTTGAAAAACTAAAGAAGAAAAAACTTATTAAATGTATATATTGCAAATCTCAAAATATTGAGAAATCTATCATGTCTCCAAAAATATTAGGCACTTCAAAAAGTGATTCTGCCAACTTAACATCAAATAAAAACTTAATAAAAATTAAAAAAGACCTTCTTAAAATTAGAAAATTCGTTGAAAAAAACTTTGAGTACGTTGGTGACAGATTTTCTCAAGAAGTAAGGAATGTATATTACGATAAAAGAAAAAATAATAATATTTATGGCACTGCCTCAGCTAAAGAAAAAGAAGAGTTGAGAGAGGAAGGTATAGAATTGACTTCAGTTCCTTGGATAGATGACAAAGAAAATTAGTTTTTTGAAACTGTCATTATATAATTAACTGATAAATCTTTTGTTTTCTTCCAATTTTTTAAAAAAGGATTAAAACTCAGACCACTTACATCTTTAGTTATAAAACCTATTTTATTTAACATCTTCTCAAGTTCTTCTGGTTTTAAAAATTTATTCCAATCATGCGTTCCAATAGGAAGCCATCTAAGTATGTATTCTGCTCCTATAATTGCTTTAATGTATGAAGTAAAAGTCCTATTAAGCGTAGCAGTGAACATTATTCCATCTTTTTTTAATAGTTTAAAACAGGATTTTAAATATAAATCTAAATCTTCAACATGTTCTACTACTTCAAGATTTAAGATTATATCAAACTTATTATTTTCGCTCATCTGTTCTGGAGATTTATTTATATATTTAATATTTAATTTATTTTCTTTTGCATGAATTTTAGCCACATTAATATTCTTTAAAGAGGCATCTATCCCAGTTACATCAGCTCCCAGTCTATTCATGGGTTCACTTATTAGACCGCCGCCACAACCAATATCTAAAACTTTTAAATTTTTTAAGGGTGTTTTTTCATTAACTTTAAAATACTTAGAGCAAATATCAACTATGTATTTAATTCTAGCCGGGTTAAACATGTGTAAAGGTTTAAATTTCCCTTCAACATCCCACCATTCATCAGCTAGTACTGAAAACTTTTGAATTTCTTCCTTATTTATTGTAGTCATTTATTTCTTAATTAACTTATTTTTAACTTAATTAATTATATATTAAACTCTTAGTATGACAAAAAAAGTATTAAAATTTGGCGGAACCTCTTTGGGTTCAATAGACAGAATAATTCATGCTGCAAATATCGTAAAAAATGAATATTCTAGAGGAAATCAGATAATAGTTGTGGTTTCTGCCATGGCAGGGAAAACCAATGAGCTAATAAGTCAATCTAATTCTATATCTAATAAATTTAACAAAAGAGAGTTAGATGTTCTTTTATCCTCTGGCGAACAAGTTACATGTGCTCTAATGTCCGGTGCATTAATTGAACTTGGCATAAAATCAAAATCTTGGATGAGTTGGCAGATCCCTATTTTAACGACCGGAGAACATACTAACTCCAGAATAGAAAATTTAAATGTTGAAAAAATTAACGCTTATTTATCTGAAGGAGGAGTTGCGGTTGTGCCAGGTTTTCAAGGTATATCTAAAAATGGAGATACTACTACCATTGGTAGAGGAGGCTCAGATGCGTCTGCAGTAGCATTAGCAAAACTTTTTGGTACTGATAGTTGTGAAATCTATACAGATGTTGATGGAGTACACTCTACTGATCCAAACAAAATTCCATTAGCAAAAAAAATTGAAAAGATTTCATATGAGGAAATGTTGGAGCTTTCATCTTTGGGCGCAAAAGTTATGCAACCGTCAGCTGTTCAAACTGCAATGATGTATGATATTCCTCTTCAAGTAAGATCCACTTTTACTGACAGGAAAGGTACAGAAATATTTACTCAAGAGAGCATCGATTACACAAAAATTGTGACTGGAGTGGCCTATTCTAAAGATGATGCAAAAATTACATTAATAGCCGTTGAAGACAAACCTGGAGTTGCTGCAGATATATTTGAACCTTTAGGATTAAATCAAATAAATGTTGACATGGTTATTCAAAATATTTCTTTAGATGGAAAAACTACAGATTTAACATTCACAATTAAAAGGGATGATTTAGAAAAAACTCTTAATACCTTGAAATCTAATAAAAAAATCAAATTTAAAAATCTTAGTCACAATGATAAAGTTTCAAAGATTTCAGTTGTTGGAGCAGGCATGGTAAGCACACCAGGAGTGACATTTAAAATGTTTAGAGCGTTAGCTGATGAAAATATTAATATTTTGGCAATTTCTACCTCTGAAATAAAAATATCTGCAATTATAGAAGAAAAAAACACTTTGAAAGCTGTTAAAAAACTGCATACAATTTTTGATTTAGATTAAAATGGAAATTAGACCTCATCGCATAATTAAAAGAAAAAAGACGAAAAAGATTAATGTTGGGAAAGTAAACATAGGCGGTGACTCAATTATCTCTGTACAATCTATGACTAATACCCTTACTACAGATATTAAAGCAACAATAAATCAAATTAATCAGTTGGAAGATGCTGGAGCAGATATAGTAAGAGTTTCTTGTCCGGATGAAAAATCTACTTTAAGCTTAAAAGAGATTTCAAAAGAAGTTTCTGTGCCGCTAGTTGCTGATATTCATTTCCATTATAAAAGAGCTATAGAGGCTGCTAAGAATGGGGCAAAATGCTTAAGAATTAATCCAGGCAACATTGGCTCAGCTGAAAGAGTTTTGGAAGTAGTAAAAGCTGCTAAAGACCACGACTGCTCAATAAGAATCGGAGTTAACGCCGGGTCTTTGGACAAAACATTGTTAGAAAAATACAAAGAGCCATGTCCTGAAGCTTTAGTTGAAAGCGCTATGTATAATGTAAAATTGTTCGAGGATAATAATTTTTACAATTTTAAAATTAGCGTCAAATCCTCTGATGTTTTTTTAGCAATTAAATCCTATGAAAAATTATCTGAAGCTTGTGATTATCCTCTGCATTTAGGTATTACAGAAGCAGGAAGTTTATTGACTGGAAGCATTAAATCATCAATAGGTATAGGACAGCTTTTGATGAAAGGTATAGGTGACACAATAAGAGTTTCTTTATCAGCTGATCCAATTGAAGAAATAAAAGCTGGTTATGAAATTTTAAAATCTTTAAATATTAGATCTAGAGGAGTGCAAATTATTTCATGTCCTTCATGTGCTAGGCAGGCATTTCCTGTTATTGATACAGTAAAAATATTGGAGGAGAAATTATCACATATCAAAAAACCTATAACTTTATCGATTATAGGCTGCGTAGTTAATGGACCAGGAGAAGCAGCGCAAACAGAAGTTGGTCTTACTGGCGGTGGACAAGATAATAATTTATTGTATTTATCAGGAATACCTCATACTAAAGTGCCCAGCAAAGATATCATAAATAAAGTAATCCAATTAGTTGAAGAAAAAGTAAAACACTCCAATTAAAAATGATACCTATTAAAAAAGTTGAGGCGATTATCGATAAGCATAATTCTTTAGAAAAAGAACTTTCAAGCGGAAAAGTAGACTCTAAAAATTATGCAAAAAAATCAAAAGAATATTCTGATTTAGAAAATATAATTACATTAGCCCGTGAATATTTAAATTTTGAAAAAAACAAAAAAGAACTAGATCAAATTATTAATGACAGTAAAAGTGATAAAGAGATGATTGCTTTAGCAAAAAAAGAATTGATTGAACTAAAACAACTTAAAGAAAATTATGAAAATAAACTAAAAATTTTTCTTTTGCCCAAAGATGATGACGACAAAAAAAATGCTATAGTAGAAATTAGAGCTGGTACTGGAGGGTTAGAAGCGACACTATTTTGCTCTGATTTGTTTAAAATGTACGAAAAAGTTTGCTCTAAAAAAAAATGGAAAATGGAAATTATAAACATTTCTAAGAGTGAGGCAGGTGGTTTTAAAGAAGTGATTTTTTTAGTCAATGGTAATAATATATATTCCTATCTTAAATATGAATCCGGAGTTCATAGAGTTCAAAGAGTGCCATCCACTGAAACACAAGGTAGAGTTCATACATCTGCAGCGACTGTAGCTGTGTTACCTGAAGCAGAGGAAGTAGATATTCAAATTAAAGAGTCTGATCTAAGAATAGATGTGTTTAGATCTGGAGGACCTGGTGGGCAATCTGTAAACACAACAGACAGCGCAGTTAGAATTACACATATTCCCTCAGGAGTAGTTGTAAGTCAACAGGATGAAAAATCTCAACATAAAAATAAGGCTAAAGCACTTAAAATATTAAGAGCAAGAGTTTATGAGGCAGAAAAAAATAAAAGGGACAAAGAAAGATCAAGCAATAGAAAAAGTCAAATTGGTACTGGTGATAGATCTGAGAGGATAAGAACTTATAATTTTCCACAAGGAAGAGTAACTGACCATAGAATAAATTTAACTCTTCATAAACTAGATGAATTTCTTGGTGGAGAGGTTCATGAGGAAATGAATGAGAGTTTGAGGTTAAGGGAACAGGATTTAAAACTTAAAAATTTAGAATGACCCAAATTAATGAACTAATAAAGAAAGGATATAAAATTTTGAAACAAAATTTAGTTTCAACTTATCAATTAGATACGGAACTTATTTTGTCTAATGTTTTGAACAAGCCCAGGGAAAAAATATTGACTGAGTTTAATAAAGATATATCAGAAGAATTAGTTCAGAATTTTTATAAACTTCTTCTTAGAAGAGCAAGAAAGGAACCAATCGCTTATATTTTCAGGGAGAAGGAATTTTGGAGTAAAAAATTTTTTGTAAATAATGATACATTAATCCCTAGGCCTGAAACTGAATTAATGATTGAAAAAACGTCTAAATATTTTTATGGTAAAAAACCATTTATCCTGGATGCGGGAACAGGATCTGGATGTATATTACTATCACTTTTAAAAGAAAATCAAAAAAGTAGAGGAATTGGTATTGATATCTCTAATAAAGCTATAAAAGTTGCAAAAAATAATGCAAACAAATTAGGACTTTCTACAAGGTCAAAATTTTATAAAAGATCTATAGATGAAACTTTAAATAATAAATTTGATCTAATAGTTTCTAACCCTCCATATTTAACAAGCAGTCAAATAAAAAACTTGCCACAGGACATAAAAAAATATGAACCCAGAATAGCTCTTAAAGGGGGAAATGATGGGCTTGACGTGATTAAAAAAGTTATCTACAAATCTAAGTCTATCTTAAAAAAAAAAGGTATGCTTGCCTTAGAAATAGGCAATGGGCAACATTTAAAAGTTATAAAAATTTTAAAGTCCAATAATTTTAGGAAAGTTTTATTAGTAAAAGATTATCAAGACAATGTTAGATGTATAATAAGCGTATTAGAGAATTAAGCTTTAAAATATGAATAATCAAAGAAGAAGATTTAGACCGAGACAACAAAAAAATAATTTTAGAAGAAGAAATAACAACAATTCTTCAGTCAACAATAATTATTTTCAAGGCAGCGGTGGAAGCAATCATTTTCACAGAAATGGTTCTGCTAAAAATCCTTATAATTTAGAAAAGGCGATACAAAAATATACACAACTAGCTAAAGATGCTTTGAGTTCTGGAGATCCCATTCTTTCTGAAAACTATTATCAGCATGCAGACCATTACAGCAGAAGATTAAGTGAAATTAATGATAAAGCTAAAGAAGTTGTTTCAGTTAAAGAAGATATAAAAGAGGTTAAAACTAACGAAACACAAAATTAATTATCTCTAAGCTCAGACAATTTTAAATCGATTTTAATTCTTTCTATCTCAAATTTTTTCCTCTCATTACCCATTAAAATTTTTCCAGACGGTAATTTTAACTTTTGAGAGTTAATTGGTTTTCCATTATAATGAACTTCATAGTGGAGATGAGGCCCTGTGGACATCCCCGTAGATCCGACAAATCCAATAATTTCTCCTTGTTTAACTCTTCTCCCTTCCCTCGTAGCAAATTTTGAGAGATGAGCGTACACTGTTGAGTAGGATGAGTTGTGTCTTATCTTTACACAATTACCTCCACCACCGCACCATCGAGCTCTAATAACTTTTCCATTACCTGATGCCATGATAGGAGTCCCTTTTGGTGCAGCAAAATCAGTTCCGTTGTGTTGTTTATTAAAACCTAATATAGGGTGTTTTCTTTTTCCAAATGAAGATGAAAGTCTTGCTCCATTTATCGGAGTTTTCATCAATGCCTTTACAATACTCTTTCCACTAACATCATAATATCCACTTTCATCTTTGTGTTTAAAATTATATAAACTAATCTCTTCATTGTTTACAAACATTGATGCATAAATTATTTTGCCAGTATCTTTTATTTCTCCTTTATCATCTACAAATCTCTCATAATAAATTTCAAACCAATCTTCCTTTCTAATATCTCTTTGAAAATCAACTTCAAAACCAAATATTCTTGCAAACTCAATTATGATATTTGGTTCAATCCCAGCTCTCATTGCGGAACTATAAAGGTTGCTCTGAATAGTATTTTTAAGAATTACCTCTTTTTTTGTTAATCTAATTATATTTTTTTTTACCTCAAAACCTTTAGGAGTTTTTCTGATTTGAACAAAAAGAGTATTTGAGACTGGGTAGAAAACATTTATAAGGCTATTTTTCTCATCTAAATTTTTTTTAGTCACTATCTCCATTTCTCTTCCAGCATAAATATTAGATAATTTTTTTTCTTTTAGATCTTGAACTATTGATTTTATTTCACCGTATTTTATATCATATTTTACAAGTATTTTTTCAATGCTGTCATTATTTTGGATAATGTACTTATTCTGCTGATAAGGACTTTGGTATTTCTCTAAAAAATATGATTTTAATTTTGAAAAATTATTTGTAAATACAGAACTATTTGTATTTTTAGTCTTTAATTTTTCATTTTGAATAAACTCATCATTAAAAAAATTGTATAAAAAAAATAAAAATAAAATTGTGAGAAATACAAGAAAGTATTTTTTTAAACTTAAAATTTTGCCAAAGATAGAAAATATTGAACTGTTAATGTCTTTAAACGTCATGGTTGTTTTTTATAAAAAATATCTTATGTTTGCAACGATTAGGCCTATATAAGTGCTTATTTTACGTGGTTTTTAGGCCAATATACGCCTTGATTTATCTTTCTTTTGTAATATAACGGGCGCTCACCTCAAAGTAAAAAATTCTAAACATTGCTAGGGGTGTTTTTAGGTTTTCCAACGAAAATCTTAGCTTTTTTAAATTGTAAATTTTTAAGAAGAGAAGTGTGGACGGTTAGGTTAATAAAGAAATTTGTCGT
>MDTB01070915.1_pt1 | contig 35327 bp, 29 predicted proteins | sample 811161 | NCBI WGS metagenome assembly MDTB01 (sample SAMN05326650, study PRJNA326480) | marine metagenome | isolation source: seawater | place: Mediterranean Sea | collected 2009 | reverse complement strand
CGATACCTACATCACTGGCCAAACGACCTGTGTTAAAATCCCAAGAGTCCGAATTTACAAAACCAGCATCATAGAAAACTGCACCCCTGACTTGTCCGATCACAGGAAAGGTGAACTCCAATGAGCCAAAGACGCTGGTGGCGCCTCCAAGAACTTCTTGCGTTGCATTAGGACCAGTAGCGTCACGTGGTCCGATATCCCGAAACTGAAAACCACGAAGATCACGAGCACCACCCAGAAACTGCCGCTCGAAGATAGGAAGATTATCGTCGCCACCATGACTATCGACAACCGCGAATGAACCGCGGGCAGTCAGGATGGTATCAAATGGAAGACTCCAATGCTTAGTGCCCGAACCCGTAAAAGTCATTGTATCAACATCACCGGCCAGTAGTCCCCCAGCGTAGATGAGACCTAGGTCAACTTTATGCCCGCGGCGAGGCAACCGGTTGCTATCACGACTATCGTAAACATAATTCAAAGACAGGGCGCTCCGGAGATATTTATCTTCCTCATCCTTGAAGACCTGGGAGGTATCGTTCTCAGCCTCGATCTCGATTGTTTCGACGCGGTATTCCCCTTTTATGTAACTACGGCGGCCGACCGGCTTCCGTAAGAAAACCGAAGCTCCAACATTCGTTTGATCATACTCTGGGCTGAGAAATATGAGATCACGATAGTATAGGTCAGTTCCGAGGGAAAGTTTTTGCCCGAGGAACCAAGGCTCGACCAATGAAACTCGAAAATCGGTTCGTTGGGAGCCCACTTGAAGATTCACACTAAAACGCTGTCCTGCCCCAGTGAAACGTCCCCAGTTCGTGATATCAAAATTTGATTGTTCGAGGTTAATTCGGCCAAGGATACTATCAATCGAACTAAACCCGAGACCAAAGTTGATGGTTCCCGTCCTTTGCTCTTGGACGAGAATGTTCACGTCACGATATCCTTCTTGAGAACTTGCAGCGCCAGTCACCTGAACGTCCTGAAAATAGCCCAAGTTTTTGAGACGACGCTTCGTCGTTTCTAAGTCCACAGAATTATAGAATTCACCTGGTTGCATCGGTACTTCACGACGAATCACCCGATCCTGACTCTTCGTATTCCCCTGAATATTGACTAACCCAACTCGCTTCCGCGTTCCGGTGGTAATCCGATAAAGAATGTCTACCTTCGCGCTCTCGATTTCGCGAACATCCGGAATAACCGAAACATCAGCGTACCCTCGTGAACCATAATAACTACGGACCATTCGGATATCATCCCTCATCTTTTTGGATGAATACGGCATGTTCCCTATAAGACTCAGCGCAGGCATGAGTTCTTCCTTCTTGAAAACCTTAATATCCGGGAAGGTGATGGCATTCACAATGTAACGAGGTCCCTCCACAACCGGGATAACCAGATCAATCCCCCCTCCCTTACGCGGGACGCGCTTTGGTGAACCAACACGGGCCCTCCAGAACCCCTTGCTCTTATAAAAATCCTCAAGGTTTGCAATATCCTCATCGATAACAAGCGAGCTAAGTCGGTTTGATTTCTGGAGAAATGAAAACCACCCCTTTTCTTTAGTCGCCATCTCTTTCCGTAAATCGGCATCTTTCAGGCTACGATTCCCATCAAAACGCACCTCGTAAATTTCATTTTTCTCACCTTCTCCAATCAAGAAAACCAAATCGGCATAACCAGATTTTTCTGTCGACTGAAGGCGGTGACTAACCGTTACATCAGGATAACCATAGCCCTCGTAATGCTTTTCGATGTTTCGGCGAGCTTTCACAATTTCAGCATCACTCAGGATTTGTCCAACAGTCACTTCTGTTTCTCCCGCTAAGGCTTTATCAGAGAACTTCACATTCCCATCGAACCCGACACCACGGATAAGAGGACGCGTCACCAATTCAGCAATGACCTTGACACCGCCAGCGAAATCCTCCGCAAAAAATTCGACATCATCAACTAAACCACTCTCATAAAGAGTTCTGATATCACCATCTAGGATAGTCTGAGAATATTCCTTCCCTGGAGCAACAGCCATATGAGCCCGAAGGCGTGCCTCGTTTACGGTCTTCGCTCCACGATAGCGAATTTCAACTGCTGTCACCTTTTTGTCATCGAAAAGGGTAGCCTCACTCAGAAAATCCTGCCCCTTGGCGCAGTCCAGTATGATTGGCGAAATAAATAAAAAACTACCTAGAGTTAAGGCCCTGAGAGATTGTTTCGGAGTCACAGCTGATCGCATTGAATGGGATGGGTCGTTAATTTAATTCATTACGCCGCTCACGGGCCATTCAGTCAAGGTCAATGACCGAGCTTACATTAAGACATCGACTCTAAATCCGGGAGGGAAGAAATCCCTTTTCCCTCCCTTGACCTCTCCGCACTTACTCACTAGCTTCTCGCCCCCGCGAAACGCTCAAATATTTACGCAGTCATGAATATCCGCCTGGAGAAAAAAGAAAAGTGCCTAGCTGCTCTCAGCATAGAGGTTCCCGCTGAAATAGTCGCTAATGAGCGAGCCAAGGTTTTAAAAGCCTTCGTAACACAGGCCCGCATCCCTGGGTTCCGCCCAGGAAAAGCACCTAGGGCTGTGATCGAGAAGGCCCACGCCGAAGACATTTCACAGGAAGTGGAGTCCCGTCTCATCCAAAATAGCTTTCAAGAAGCGCTAAAAGAAAACGAAGACCTCAAGGTTCTCAACGTAAAAAATCCTGAGAACGTGACGCATCAAGCCGATGGGTCTTTCAGTTTCGATGCCGAGCTCATCACCTCACCTGAATTTAAACTCCCCGATTATAAAGGATTAGATATCGAGGTCCCTAAGGTAGAGGTCACCGACGAAACTGTTAATGAAAACCTCGATCAACTCCGCCAGCGTTTTGCCGATTACGAAGACATTGAAGATCGCGCCGCTGAAAAGGGCGATTTGGCCGTCATCGATTATACTGCGACAATCGACGGTAAACCTCTCGAGGAAATTGGCGGTGAGCAAGCCAAACCACTTGCCTCTAACGAAGGCTACTGGATTCGCATTGACGAAGAAGCCTTCTTCCCCGGTTTCACCGACGGGCTTATTGGACTTAAACCAAATGAGGAAAAGGAGATTTCTATCACTCTCCCCGATGATTTCCCCATCGAGGCGATTCGCGGAATGGATGCAGATTTCGCTGTCACTGTGACCGGACTCAAAAGCGAAAAGCTTCCCGAGTTAGATGATGACTTCGCAAATAAAATCGAACCAGGAAAGTCGCTAGACGACCTCAAATCTCTCATTCGTGATGACCTTGAGATGCGCCAAAAGCGTCAACTTGAAGAGATCAAGATCAATGGAGTGCTTGCTAAGCTGAATGAGCTTGTCGACTTCGATGTGCCGGAGGATTTCCTCACCTCGGAAACCCAAAGCCAAGCCGATGCTATGGTCAAGGAAGGCATGGAAGCTGGAATGTCTGAAGAACAAGTCAAAGAGCGCCAAGGTGGACTTTTCGAAGAAGCAGAGGTCCGTGCCAAGAACAGCCTCAAGACCAACTTCCTTCTCACCGAAATCGCCGAGACTGAAGGGCTAAAAGTTGAAAATAGCGATGTCCTACAGCGCGTCACCATGATGGCCAAACAAGCGAAGAAACCCGTCAAAGGGTACATGAAAGAGCTACAGAAATCGGGACAACTTGGTAACATTCGTCAAAATATGCTCTTCAGTAACGCCATTGACTTTCTCGTCGAGCACGCGAATGTAACCGAGGCAGAGCCTGTAACCGAAGAAAAATAATTCATGATCCCAACCTCTGAATCCGGAAATTCCACTCCGCAAAACAATTACTATATCCCCACTGTCATCGAATCCGATGGTCGTGGCGAGCGGGCCTTTGATATCTATTCCCGTCTTCTCAAAGATCGCATCATCTTTATTGGAACCGGCATTGATGATGGCGTGGCTAACTCGGTTATCGCGCAGATGCTTTTCCTCCAGATGCAGGATCCTAAGAAAGATATCCATATCTACATTAATTCACCAGGTGGTTCGGTGACCGCCGGACTCGCCATTTATGACACCATGCAGTTCCTCACCTGCGACGTGAACACCTACTGCATTGGGATTTGTGCCTCCATGGGATCGGTCCTCTTGACCGCCGGAACCAAAGGTAAGCGCTTCGCTCTTCCCAATTCACACGTAATGATCCACCAGGTCAGCGGAGGAGCCCAAGGAACCGCAGCCGATGTCGAACGGACTGTGGAGTTTATGTATAGTTTAAAGCGCCGGCTTAATGATGTCCTTGCACACCACACCGGCAAGACAGCTGAGGAGGTCGAGAAGGATGCTGATCGCGATAACTATATGTCAGCTGAAGAAGCCGTTTCTTACGGTCTCGTTGACAAACTACTCGAAAACAAAAAAGAACTCTCTAAGCCAAAAGAGAGCTAAGTTTTCTCAAGTAAATTTCAAAAGCGGCAGTTCCTGGACTGCCGCTTTTTGTGGCCAGGAAAACAAGGGTCGAAAAGACCCGACCAAATCTTTCCTAAATCTATCATTACCCGAGTGACGGATGCCTGTAGCCTTCCCGGTAAGGTCTAGCTAAATTATTATTTGCTTCCTCGTCATTCCTAATCTTCCGCGCGACTGCATCCCATTCCAATGATCGGCCTAACTTTTGCGACATATTTGCAAGGATACAGGCCGAAGTCGACCGAACCCCTTCCTCGATATCGGCGATAGGACGCCCTCGGTCTTTGGTTCGTAAAAGCAGATCCCGCATGTGTTCGCGTACTGCTGGAGCGACGTGTGTTTCAATTCCCTCTTCGGTTTGGTCCTCCGGATATTCCTCGAGTTCAAAAACAACCTTACCACTCAACTTCTTTCCTTTTCCTCGAGGGATGAATTCCCACTTACGAACATCGGCCTTTAGCGTTCCTTTTTCGCCATAAATAAAGAAAGCCCAAGGATATTCTGGATCCGGAGCATCCCCCCATGTCCGATGGTTCCAGACCACCTCCAACTCCTCAAAGGTAAAAGTCGCGGTCTGAGTATCAGGAATATTAGCGATACTTTTTTTATCAACATAGATCCCTCCACTCGAAGAAACCCGCTTGACCTCGCCAAGCCCAAGCATCCAACGCACAGCATCCAACATGTGAATACACATGTCTCCCACGATCCCATTGCCATATTCCTCGAAAGCCCTCCAACCCCGCGGATGAGCCACAGTATTAAAAGGTCTCATTGGCGCAGGACCGGTCCACAAATCCCAATCCAGATAGTCCGGCACCGGAGCAAGCGCCTTCTCCGGAGTTTTGCGCGATCTCATGTGATAATAACAACAAACCTCGGCACGGCCAACTTCTCCCAATAACCCTGAGTCCACAACCCGCTCCTTTGCATCTTTCAAATGTGGCGTAGAGCGTCGTTGCGTCCCAACCTGCACTACACTTCCTTTTTTACGAGCCGCATCAAAGATCGACTGCCCTTCCGCAATATCCACTGAAACGGGCTTTTGGAGATACAAGTCGGCACCAGATTCAATCGCCGCAATTGCGGGTAAGGCATGCCAGTGATCAGGAGTGTCGATTAAAACAATATCAGGTTTCTCCTTATCAAGAAGCTCCTGATAATTTTTGAAAGTCGGTGGTTTATTTCCATTCAATTGACGACGAGCGACGACTTCCGCGGCCGCTGAAAGCATCCTTGAATCAACGTCACAAAGCCCCACCACCTCAATAGGTGCCACCTGAATTAACCTCAAGAGGTCAATCTTGCCGTACCATCCCGAACCAATAAGCGCCACCCGCTTTTTAAGATCTCCAAATTCCCCGTAGTTAGCGCCATGGGATTTTGAAGTCATCAAGAATGGAGTCCCTGCTAAAGCTGCAGATCCCGATAAAAAAGATCGTCGTTTCATCGGCCCCCAAAGTGACCAATTAAATAGATCTTGTCCAATACTTCACTCGACCTATTTACAATCCTCACCAATATTTATCCATGAAGTGGAAAAAATTCCTCATCGGAAGTTGGTCGTGGAAGCGCCCGTTTTACATGCTTTTCTGGTGCTATGTCCTGCTCACTTTTTATGGCTGTTTAATGGCCGATAAAATCATCTTTCAACCCCCGGGGACTCCCTACCCAATAAATCGGGCGGGTTTTTCTAGCATCGGGACTGGAGAGAAAGCTGTTGCCATCTTCCATCTAAAGCCCGGCCCAAAAATGCCCACAATTCTTTGGTCACATGGAAACGCACAGAATCTAGAATCACTCAAACCAGCTCTTGAGTCATTTCACATCAAGGGATTTGGAGTCATCTCCTACGATTACCCGGGTTATGGTGAAAGCGGTGGAAAACCAACTGAAAAGGGCTGCTACGAAGCGATTGAGAAAACTTACCGTTACCTCATAGAAAATCAGGGAGTGTCACCCGAGAAAATCATTTTAGTCGGACAATCAGTAGGCTCCGGCCCCACCTGCTGGCTCGCATCTCAGAAGAAACATCATTCCGTGGTTCTTATCTCGCCATTTCTTAGCGCCTATCAGACTGTCACGCATATTCCCATTTTTCCGGGCGATCGATTTCCAAACTATCGTCATCTCAAAAAGGTGAATTCTCCGCTCGTCGTCATCCATGGTGAAGAAGATCGAGTCGTTCCATTCTCGAACGGCATGAAACTCTTTGAATCATCTCCTTCCACAGACAAAAAGCTGATTTCCGTTCCGAAGGCAGGACACAACGATATTTTCCTGAAAGGGGACTTCGATCTTGGCACCCTTCTCCTAGAAATGTCTGGAAAATAAGCGGTCTGACAAGCCACAGCTTAGCTTGACGAACTTACCCTATTCCCTAGGTTCGCAAGATGAGTGAGCAAGAGTGGCGGGTTTTAGATGGCGAGGGCAAAGAGCTTGGACCCTACTCATTTCAGGACCTTCAGGCTTATTACACCTCCGGTCATATCACTCATGAGACAATGATCTGGACCGAAGGCTTAGATGATTGGGTCTCCGCGGGAAGGGTGGAAGGGCTCTTGCCCAGTGTCCCACAAATCGTCCCTCAAGCTCCAGCGCCAACAGTCTTAGCATCAGCTCAACCCGTTGCCACTGGAGGGATTAATCTTAGCCCGCAAATAGCTGGGATCGCACCAGGAGTAGCCTATATCGGGCCTCAAACAAAATCAAAAGCCAAAACGGGAGCCCCGATTTGGCTGAGTATCGTCACCATTGCGAGCGGAGTGATCGCCCTAATCCTTTACTTTTTTCCTTGGGTTTCAGTTTCACAAGACCTCAATTTTTTTAAAGAGGAAAAGAATATTATCCAACTTGCGACTCAGACTGGAATGCAATCCATCACCCGATCCGAAACCATCACCGCCGAAGCGATTGCACAACGCCCTCAACAAACCAAAACCTCTGACAGCATTAACAAAGATGACTCTGAAGAAGGGCAAAATTACGAAAGCTCATCCCTCAACCTTATTGCCTTAATCGCAATCGGAATTGGAGTTTTTCTCGCCTTAATCGGACTTGTTAACAAAGCAAAAACTTTGACGATGGTAGGCCAATTTCTTTTCTCGGCTTCCGCAATTCTAATCGGTGCCCAAATGGCTCAACAATTCCCGATGGTCAAAGCCTATATTGAGTCCCAAGAAGGACAGAAAAGAAGACTCGAAGAATCAATTAAAATCCAGGAGGGAAATATTAGCAAACTCCCTATTAAGGCTAACAAAGCTCCTGATGTGATTGACGAAACAGAAAATAAGGAAACTGAGGCTGAATTAGGCAGGAAAAAAACCCAAGCAAAGAACGACATATTGAAGGCTAGAGCACAAGCCTCTAACCGTTACGTAACTACTTTTGAACCCAGTTGTTTTGTCACAGTCGCCGTCCTAGGAATCTCAATTCTATTAGTCGTTATAACAATGTCCTCAGGTGATGGATCAGTCATGATTGTAACGAACCCAGGCCCACAACCTCTCCAAGGAGAGCCACAACAACCAGGAAGCGGACTTCGCTTCCACTAACGATAAGCTAATTAAGAGCCGAAAGGCCAAAAGGTCTTGATCAGCCCCTTCATTTTACCCGGTCCGATTGATGACTTTTCCTCATCCAGAATCTGTGCGTAGCGGATAAGCCCCAGTGCCGTAGCATATTGGGGATCTTTAAAGTAAGCATGCACACCACTCACATCTGGTTGCTCTGGTTTGTATACCGGGAGATCAAAAACTTCGCACGCTAACTCTCCGATCCCACGCATTTGACTGCTTCCACCAGTCAAAAAAACACCAGTCCCAATCTTCTCAAGCGCCCCAGGAGGCAACCCTTCGATTACGAGTTCGAAGGCCTCTTCCAATCTTCCCCGAATGACATCGTTCAAAACCTGACGCTTAATTTCAATCGGTGGAAAACCCTTCTCATCCTCTACCTTTACGATCCCAACCGAACTCGCGGGATCGGCAGATGCATTACCCTCTGCAACTTTAACCTTCTCAGCTTTCGAAAAAGGAATACGGGTCACTAAGTGGATATCATTTGAAACATGATTCCCTCCAACCGGTACGCAGCCCGCAGCAGCAATCGCACCATCAATATAAAGAACGTAATCGGTCGCTTCTCCCCCGATATCAATTACAAGAGCACCATCTTCCTTGCGTTCACGGTTCAGGCAAATCTGAGCGGAAGCGATCGGCGCAAAAACAACATCATCAACATCAAGAGGTATTTCTCGAACACATTTAATACTGTTCTGAATACGAGTCCGCACCCCGTGCACGATGTGGTAATCAGCCTCAAGCTTTCGCCCTAAAAGCCCATAAGGGACGGTCGAATGGGCCTGACCATCTAAAGTAAAGTGCCTGGCAAGATGGTGAAGGTAGACGTGCTCGCTAGGAATCGCAATATCGCGGGCAATTTCCTTAACCTCCTCAAGGTGGTGTCGATCGACTTCCTGCTCATCTTCGGGAAGACGGAAAGTCCCCGTGTTATTGACGCCTTTAATATGGGCACCAGTGACTGCAAGAAAAACGCTCTTAATTACAACATCACTTACATCCTCAGCCTCCAAAAGTGCCGACTTTACGCACGCTCTAACTTGTTTGTAATCGGCAATTTCCCCTTTCCTTACTCCAGCAGTCCGGGTCTCGCCCATTCCCAGGATCTTGGCTGATTCGTCCGGCTTGATTTCTGCCACTACCATCACAGTTTTAGTGGATCCGATTTCGAGACCGACGTGAATATTGGAACGTGCCATAGATCTAAAAAAAACGCTTCAGCGATAGTGAATCGGAACGAAGCGACGGGGGATAAGGTTTACTTTTGCCAGAGATTTCCCCTGCAAATCGGCGTGGGAAACCAGTTTTACTAGATTGTTAATTTGCCTCTCCTGATCGTAATAAGAGAAGGTTGCCAAAATACCGTTGACAGTCTTCATCTCAAGCATGATCTCATCTTTCACCATGACCCGGGCTGGCCGCTCGGGTCCTTGAAATTTCTCAGTAGCTCGCTTGACCAGCTCCAAAGCATACTTCAGCCCTTCATGCTCTATTAAGCGCCCTTCCTCGATCTGCCTCCGTTGCGCGGATTCTACTAAAACCACAGGAAGTTTTTCTCCTATTTCACTGAGTTCACCGGAATCGCAGCGAAAAATAATGCCATCCTCATCAACAAGAAGGCCGCTTGCAGGATCCCGTTCTTTTATCTTAAGCGACCGACATGCAACCCAGGCTACCGGGCTCCGCTCCTCAACCTCGATTTTCAGAACCCCCGGAAGTCTTCGACTGACCTTTGCGGTCTTGATCTCCGGCAACGCCTCGATTGAGGCCTGAAGCTCCTCGGTATCGATGGCGAAAATTGTTTTCTCCAAATTAATTCCAGTCTTCGAAACGAATCGATCGTGCGACAAAAAGCGGGCGTTCTCCCCTTCGGTCGTCAAAATTTTTACATCTGCGATCTCAAACTCTTCGTTTTCTACAAAAACCTTCTGCCAGCCGTAACCGAGGCCAATCCCTACCCCTACCATGACCAAAATCGCAATTCCAAGCTTCATAAGACGCGAACAAACCTTCAAGCAATCTAAGAAAACAATCCGAGGCGAATTCACCCTGAGACGGAGCATGCGCTCCCGAGATTTACGGGTCCGAGATGATGTTCGACGGGATAACATAGGATAAGATTTTCAGGGCCTTGCGGCTAGGGAGATTTCGGCAATCTTGACGCAAAGATCTCCAAATGAATAACCGGCCTCAGCTGCGCCCATCGGCAACAAACTGGATTCAGTCATCCCAGGAATAGTATTGGCTTCTAAAACGTAAGGATTACCAAACGAATTCAACAACACATCGACCCGAGAGTAAACCTCAATTCCTAGCGCATCATGCGCTTTTTTTGCAGCAGCCTGGACAATGGAGGTCTCCTCAGGTGTTAAATCGGCCGGACAAGTGTATTGGCTACCCACCTCTTTACCACTCAACCAAGGGTATTTTGTCTCCATATCATACCATTCTCCTTCCGGCGGAGCGATCTCGACCACTGGAAAAACCTCACCATTAAGGACCCCAACCGTTAGTTCTCGGCCCTCGACAAACTCTTCTACCAACAAATTAGAGCTAAATCTAGAGGCATGCTCCATCGCTGCCATCGACTCCGAAACATTTTTCACCACCCGGATCCCTACGCTGGACCCCTCACGCGGTGGCTTTACTACAAAAGGAACAGACATCTCCGGCAACTTCACGCCGTCTGCACAATTAACGATTTCTGAGCCGGGGGTCGGCACCCCATACTCCAAAAAACACTTCTTGCTGAGATTTTTATCAAAGGCCACTTCGCTGCTCTTCACCCCCGCTCCCGTATAAGGAATCCCCAAAGCTTCGAGATAGCTCTGCAGTTTGCCATCTTCGCCGAAAGTCCCGTGGATCACGTTGAAGACCAAATCGGTCCCTTCAGGTAATTCCGGATTAGTATCGACAACCTCGACTCCCTTTACCCGATATCCCTTAGCCCCGAGTGCTTGCACCACTGACCTTCCCGAAGCTATTGAAACCTCCCGCTCGGCTCCAGGCCCGCCCATGAGAACAGCAATCAACATTTCCTCGGTTAATTTCATTATGCCCTTAGCTTCTCTTCTGAAATCACATCTTTCAATTTTCAAATCTCACATTTGAATAGCTTCACCCCATGAAAGAAAGCATTTCGAAGAAAAACGGACGCTGGCTCTATATTTTTGGGGTAATCTATCTCATCCTTCTTTTGGTTATGCGGCCTGACCAACAACCAATGACTCACATTCGCTGGATTGGCTTTTTCATACTGACGCAGGGACTTACCCAAGTCATCTTTCCCCAGTTCCGCTGTTCAAAGCCTGTGAACTTCAGTGTCATCTCCCTCGTCATTATCACTACAATCTCCTTAGCCTACCAATCATGAAAATCTTCATCTTGCTCTCATCCTTCATCACCCTCGTCTCAGGGCAGTCACGACCTAATGTCGTAATCGTGATCACTGATGATCAGGGCTACGGCGATCTTGCCTGCCATGGTAATCCTGTCATCAAGACTCCAAATCTAGATAAGCTCTATTCGGAATCCACCGTCCTCACCGACTATCACGTCGCACCAACTTGCTCACCCACCCGTGCCGCACTACTCAGCGGCCACTGGACCAATCGCACTGGTGTCTGGCACACCATCATGGGGCGTTCTATGATCCGTGAGAATGAAATCACCCTCGGTCAGCATTTCCAACAAGACTACGCCACCGCCATGTTCGGCAAATGGCATCTCGGTGACAACTACCCTTACCGTCCTGAAGACCGTGGCTTTGAGGAAGTTTACCGCCACGGTGGAGGCGGCGTTGGTCAAACTCCCGATGTTTGGAATAACTCCTACTTCGATGGAGCCTACTTTCACAATGGCAAGATCGAAAAAGCCAAAGGCTTCTGCACCGACGTTTTCTTTCAGAAGGCTCATGAATTCATCAAAAAGAAAGCTAACTCCAACGAACCATTCCTAGCTTACATTTCCACAAATGCTCCTCATGGCCCTCTTCACTGTCCTCAGAAATACCTCAATCTTTACAAAGATCAGAAGGCCGGCATCGCCGCTTTCTTTGGCATGATCACCAATATCGATGATAACGTCGGAAAAACTCGCAAGCTCCTCGTTGATCTCGGCATTGAGAATAATACTATTTTCATATTCACTACCGATAACGGAACTGCAAGCGGTCGCACTGTTTTCAATGCCGGCATGCGCGGTCAAAAAGGATCCGAATACGATGGTGGGCACCGAGTCCCGATGTTTATCCACTGGCCTGCTGGAGGGATCAACGAGCATCGTAAGATAGACACCCTTTGCCACGCTATCGACCTTGTTCCTACCCTCCTTGATGTCTGCGAGGTGAAAAATGCTGCTAAGGTGAAATTTGATGGGACGACTCTAAAAGATCTCATCGCTCCAGAAATCAGTATCAATTGGCCTGACCGGATGATTATCACCGATTCCCAACGAGTCGTCGACCCTATCAAATGGCGTAAGTCAGCAGTGATGTCGCAGCAATACCGACTCGTCAATGGGGAGGAGCTCTACGATATCAAGACGGACCCAGGACAAGAAAAGAACATCTCAAAAGAAAACCCCAATCAGGTTGCAAAAATGCGTGCCTTTTATGATCAGTGGTGGACCGACCTCGAACCAAGCTTTGCACAAACGACCGAGATCCAGCTCGGCCACCCCGATCATCCGAAAGTCACCATGACTGCCCACGACTGGCTGAACACCGGTCCTCCTTGGCACCAAGGCATGATCCGCGGAGCCAAGGGTGGAGAGAAACCAAAGTTTAACGGCCACTGGGCAATCAAGGTTCTTGAGGAAGGCATTTACAAAGTCTCTCTCCTCCGCTGGCCTGAAGAAGCCAAGCACCCCATTAACGCGACCCTCCCTCCAGGGAGCAACGTTCCGGGTGCCTCCAAGGCATTCCGGACTACCAAAGGAGTTTCAATCAAAGCCACCGCTGCCGCACTCCTTTTGAATGGAAAGGAAATCGCAAGAAAGCCTGTCGGCAAAAAAGAGATCGCTATTTCTTTCACCACCAAACTCATTAAGGGATCTCATGCCATCGCACCAATCTTCCGCTCACCCAAAGGCGAAACCGGAGCATTTTACTGCATTATCGAGAAGCAGCCTTAGCTCCAATAAATAGCCTGCGGAATTCCTACATCTCGATCTAAGCCTCATTTATAACGCTTCACATGCTCGCATTCTCCACCTGCTGGAACAACTCACGCCACACCGATGGCGAAGAGATGATTGATGAAATCCTCGAACTTGGATTCGACACCCTCGAGCTATCCCATGGCATGACCGTCGCAAAGCTTCCCGGGATTAAAAGAGCATTTGCCGCCAATAAGTTTAAGTGCATCGGAGTGCACAACTATTTCCCTTCTCCCACTGAGGTGATGATCGATGCGCCCGACGCTTTCGAGTTCTCATCCAATAATAAAAACGAACGCGATAAGGCATTCCGAGAAACCTTAAAGACTCTCGAAATGGCCCACGAATTTGGAGCCTACTATGTCGTCCTACATATGGGTTCGGTCGCAACCATGCCGCACAAAAAATGGACTGGTGCGCTCACCAAAAAACTAGCCGCTGGCCAACAACTTACCGACCAATACGCTGATGATAAAATCGAGTGTGTCAAACGTCGGGAAAAACATGGACCTAAGTATTACGATCGCGCCATCGCCACACTCGAGCGCCTAATCGAGCCAGCCAAGAAAGCAGGAGTCAAACTGGCAATCGAATCACGTTCACGATATGAAGATGTCCCCGATGAAGTCGAAATGATTCAGCTTCAAGATTACTTTAAAGATTGCCCGCAAATCGGCTACTGGCACGACTTTGGCCACGTTGGCTTGAAGCATAACTTAGGACTCCTCGATCACGATCAGTGGCTTGGAAAGATGGCTCCCCATCTCATCGGAGCCCATCTACACGACGTCCGCTGGCCCAAACGCGACCACCGTGTCCCCTTCACTGGAGAACTTCCCTACGATGATCTTCTTAAGCATTTTGAACCCGAAATGCCCTTTACCTGGGAGCTTTCTCCCACTTGCAAAACTGAGCATATCCTGCCAGCTGCAAAGCTCTGGAGGCAAAAATATCGCGAAACTCAGAAGCTCCCATAGTTTTTGGCGACTCAAACACGGTGCCCTAATCTTCGGATCCAATCCCAAGTTCCTTCCGAAGCAACAGGTCCAAGTCCGACTTTCCGGGAGACAGGCATTCTGATTTTCCAAGCTTAACAATCTGCACTTTCTTGTCGGTCTTCCCGATTGCGAGGAAAAGATCTCTCCTTTCAGGAAGTCCTCCATACCGAGTCGCCATCACCTTACCTAGGAAACGACCATCGCCACCCTCACTTGTCATTACCTCCCCTGACTCCAATTTGACCCCTTTAAATCCCCCCCTAATTGCGCGATTGATATAGTCCTGAATTTCCTCAGTTGTCATGGCCTGAAAAGGATCGCCTAGGACAAACCCGGAAGCCAGCGTCAATCGTCAATTTCATCAAGTAAAAATTTCCTCACCCCTTCCCAGTGCTGCAAAATAAAAACGGGCGGTGATTCTTAAGAAGCACAAACTTCGACTACTCGCTCAAATCCTCACCGCCCCAAACCCCGCATGTCCATCGCCACGTCTCGGGGTCTGTCCAGTCTTTAACCCTCAAAGTCACCTCAAGCTCGTCTCCCAACTCGGTATTAACTTGATCCAAACGTAGGATCCGAAAGCCCCAATGTGGCGCTCGCTTTGGGTCCAGCGGACTGGAACTCAGCTCCAAGTCATGATCGACCTTCGCCTTCATAAATACGACCAAGCCATCGAGAACCCCTGGATTAACTACCTTACGCGAGAAACTAACCTTAAGGGGCAAGCTCGATTCCGTGACGGTATTTAAATCAACCTCGATAACCGGCTCCGCCTCTCCAAGAAAGTGCTTAACCACTCCGAGGTCGCAGCTCACCAAGCCATTGTATTCAGCATCATAAGGACGGCTACGCTCCATGCTCGAAAAATTAAAACCATAAACATCATCAAGCTCCCAAATATAAGGTTCACGACGATCGTCATGCATTGTCATCGGCTCACAGTAGAATTCAAATTGACTCGGTAAGATCAGCCCACCTGGCTTCAGTAAACGATCACGCAAATCACACACATTAGGAACCATCGCCTCGTCAAAAAGAAAGTCCCCGATCTGTTCATGAAGGATCACGTCTACCGGCTCTTCGAGATACAACTTCGTGCTGTGGACATCTTCGAAATCCACATTCTCAATGCCATTTTCAGCTGCCAACATCTTGGCATGCTCGATGATTGAGGAATGATCGACCGCATACACTTGCCCCGCCCCTCGCCTTGAAGCAAACGCCGCCAAAATACCTGTCCCCGTCCCTAGATCAATCACCCGGTCACCCGGTTTGATTTTACGTTTAATCGCCTCGTGATAAAAAGCCATCCGTCGCTTGTCAGCCAACATCCGCTCCTGCGTGTGTAGATCAGAAAAATAATTCACATTCACCTCCCGGTATTTCTCCGCCGGAGTCACGATTTTTTCCGGCAGGTAGAACCATTTTTTAAGTCTCGGGGATCCCCGTAAACACTTTCCTAAAGCACTACACTTGCTTCGAACCCACCGGGAAGCCGAAACCGTGAATTTTTGGATTAAAGAAATAGACATCTCGATTTAGCCACGACATTTCCGCAGTCGATGCATAACCCTAGGTTGACCTCGCCAAGTCTAAAGCTGAATATCCGGCGATCTTCCATCGGATCATCCTATGCGCCCTTCCCTATGCCCCAAATTTCAGGAGACAATTCTTTCCGCCACCGGAGCCTCTATGTTCGAGGTTGTAGAGGTCATCCAAGAACTCTGGAGCGGATATGGACATATCATGCGTCTTCGCCTAGACGGCGACTATAACGTGGTCGTAAAGCACATCCGAATGACTTCAACTGAGAATCACCCGCGCGGGTGGAATTCAAATTTATCCCACCAACGCAAAATCAAATCTTATCAAGTTGAAACCTCTTGGTATTGCCATTGGAGTCAACACTGTGGTCAAAAAACTCGAATTCCAGAACTTCTTGGGTTCGATCAACACAACGGTGAAATTCTCCTGATCCTCGAAGACTTAGACACTTCCGGTTTTCCTTTACGCCTAACCCCCACCTCCACCCACTCCTCTGCAATACGGTCCTGCATCGATTGGCTTGCAAATTTTCATGCCAGCTTCATGGGAGTAAAACCCACTCACCTTTGGAAAACGGGCACGTATTGGCACCTCGCAACTCGTAGCGAAGAGCTGGCTAAGCTTGACGACATTAGTCTCAAGAAAGCAGCCCCGGCAGTTGACCAAATTCTCACAAACACGGTCCATCAAACTCTCGTTCATGGAGACGCCAAACTCGCTAATTTTTGTTTTTCAAGATCGGGAAAAGATGTCGCAGCGGTCGACTTCCAATACGTTGGCGGAGGCTGTGGAATCAAAGATCTTGCCTATTTCATTGGCTCCTGTCTCGACGAATCGAGCTGCGAAAGAAGAGAGACAGAGCTTCTTGACCAGTATTTCACAACCCTTCGTAGCAAGCTCTCAATTAACCGACCAGATCTCGACCCAAAAGCTATCGAAACTGAATGGCGCGAGCTCTATCCCGTCGCTTGGACCGACTTCCACCGCTTCCTAAAGGGATGGAGCCCGGACCATTGGAAAATCAATTCCTACAGTGAACGACTTGCTAATCAAGTCATCGCTTCTCTCCACTAGACCATTCCAATGGACCTCACATCAGACCAAATCAGCGAACTCGAATCGATTGGTATTAAAGCGGCCACGCGGGCTGGCGAAATGATTCAGAGCAAGCTTAAACGCAATCACGAAGTCCTTCACAAAAAAGGCGAGAACTCCCTCGCATCACAAGTCGTCACCACGGTCGATCTTGAGAGCCAGCACCTTATTCTTGAAACTTTGGATGACACCTTCAAGAGGTTTGAACTGGGCCTCCTCACCGAAGAAAGCCCTGACGATTCCAGCCGCCACCAACGTGATTACTTCTGGTGTATTGACCCTCTCGATGGAACCCTTGCCTACGCTAAAGGAACTGCCGGTTACTCAGTTTCGATTGCTCTCGTCTCACGCCACGGTAAGCCAATAATCGGAATCGTTTTTGATCCTGACACTTCAATCCTCTACCACGCCATTGACAAGAAAGGTGCTCAAAAAAACGGGAAACCCTGGCAAATCCCGACACCCACCTCGGCATCCGAACTCACCTTAATGATCGACGACAGTTTTATCGCCCGAGCCAACGAACCGAAATTCCGCGATCAACTTAAAACCTTCACAAAACAGAGAGGCCTCCTCGGCACTAAAATAATTGATCATGCCGGGGCCGTTCTTAACGCTTGCTGGGTTGTCGACCATGCACCTTCTCTCTATTTCAAATTTCCAAAACTTAATCACGGCGGTGGATCTGCTTGGGACTTTGCCGCCACCACCTGTCTTTTCACCGAACTCGGCCTCCCATCCTGCGACATTCATGGGGATCCACTGCTACTCAATCCAATAGGTAAAACCTATATGAATCGTAAGGGCGTCCTCTTTGCCTCAAGTTCAAGTCTTGCGAATGCTGCCATCGATTTCTTCCAATAGTTTATTTTCACAACAATGGAGAGTTTGCAGTCTGCTGGTATTTCCTCCAGACTTTCAATCTACTTACACAAAATGAGCGATCCGGAGCCCCTCCCACCAAAAAAGACTCGTCGCCGCCAGCGTTCATCGCAAGCCATTGACAATGCCCCTAAAAATAAATCAGATAATAAAGAAAAGACCCCAAAGAAACCCGGATTAATGGGTCCAACCAAAGCAGAGACTGCCCTCCTTCCTCCATTTACCGGACTTTCCCTCGACCAAATCTACGCTCCTTCCTCCCAAATCGAGTGCGAAAATGCAGTCGGAGAAATACTAGCAGCGGGAATCAGTGGCTTTGACACCGAGACTAAGCCTACTTTTAGGGCTGGGCAAAAAAACAAGGGACCGCATGTCGTGCAATTTTCCCTCATCGACAAGGCCTTTATTTTTCAGCTCTGTCACTCTGAATGCGCGAAAGCCTCCTCGGAGCTGATTTCCTCGACCGCGATCCTCAAAGTGGGATTTGGGCTTCAAAACGATCACAGCCAAATTCGCGACCGACTTGGAATCAAACTCAATCACGTGCTCGACCTAGATCAAGTCTTCCGTAAAATGGGATATCGTGGACAAATTGGGGTCCGTGGAGCGATGGGAGTTCTTTTAAAACAATCCTTCAAGAAATCCAAATCTACTACGACAAGTAATTGGGCTCGTTCCGACCTCACACATCGCCAGCTCACCTACGCGGCCAACGATGCTTATGCGGCCCTCAGAATCATGAAAGCCCTGAAAACGGAAGGTCACCTATAGAAATCTCTGAACCGGCTCCAAATCAAAATTCTACAGCAGTGTTTCCTATCTCCAGAATTCGTGCTAGACCTTCCCCCGCATGAAACACGAAACACTTTGCCTCCACGGTGGACATCAGCCCGATTCCGAGACCCATTCGCGTGCCGTTCCAATCTACAAAAGCACCGCTTTCACTTTCAACGACACCGAACACGCCGCTAATCTTTTTGCCCTCAAAGAGCTGGGGAATATTTACACCCGGCTAATGAACCCTACAACCGACGTGCTCGAGAAGCGCATCTGTTTACTTGAAGGGGCTCACGAGCTCGCCGGCCTCGCTCACTCGTCAGGAACCGCGGCCATCTTTAATTCCATCATAAACCTTGCCCAGGCCGGAGATAATATCGTCTCCGCTCGCAATCTTTACGGGGGAAGTTACACTCAGTTCAACGACATCCTCCCCGCCCTCGGAATTGAGGTCCGCTTTGTTGACTCGCAAGACCCTCAGCAATTTGCTAACGCGATCGATGATAATACACGGGCTCTCTTCTGTGAGACCGTCTCTAATCCCGCCCTCGAAGTCACCGACCTCGACGCCGTAGGTAACATCGCTAAGGAAAATGGTATACCCCTCATTGTCGACGCAACTTGTTCAACTCCATACCTTACCCAACCACTTGCTCATGGTGCCGATATTGTTGTCCACTCCTTAACCAAATGGTTAGGCGGACACGGCACTGGTCTCGGCGGTATCGTCATTGATTCAGGGCGCTTTAACTGGGCCGGAGGAAAACACCCTCTTTTCGATAATCCAGACAACTCCTATCACGGATTACGATGGGGACACGATCTTCCTGAAATGCTCGCCCCGCTTGCCTACATCTTGCGTATGCGCACCGTCCCCTTAAGAAATCTCGGTGCCTGCATCGCCCCGGACAACTCGTGGCAATTTCTACAAGGGATCGAAACCCTACCTCTCCGAATGGAACGCCACTGCGAGAACTCCCTCGCCGTTGCCAAACACCTAAAAAATCATCCTGGTGTTGAGTGGGTTCGCTTCCCCGGGCTCGAAGACGACCCTGAATTCGAAAAGAATCAAAAATACCTGCGCGGCAAAGGAGGAAGTGTAGTCGTGTTTGGGATCAAAGGAGGAGCAGAGGCCGGAGCGAAGTTTATAAACTCTCTTCAGATGTTCTCTCACGTTGCCAATCTTGGGGACGCCAAATCCCTTGCGATTCATCCGGCCACCACGACCCATTCGCAGCTTAGCTCCGAACAACAACTCGCAGGCGGAATCCGCCCAGAACTGGTGCGCCTCTCCATCGGCATTGAGCATATCGAAGATATCCTGACGGATCTCGACCAAGCTCTAGAAAAGGCGTAGTAACGCAAGTCCAAGCCAAGTGATTATTTCACACGATTTCAATACGACATGCAGAGAGAGGTCAAAGACAAATTACCAAGGTGTCCGCATGAACTAAGGGTTCTAGGAGAGACACGAAGCCCTCGCAAAAGATAGTTCAGACATATCAGAAAAGATGAACTCTCTGGAAATCCCTGAGACCTGTGGAGTCATTCTCCTCCCTGACACCGTGCTTTTCCCGCATGGTGGAATGCCCCTGCACATTTTCGAGCCGCGTTACCAAGAAATGATCAATGACTCCTTGGAGGGGAACTGTATGTTTTGTGTGGGTAATCTACTCGGCGATGATAGTGCTGATCCTGATCGCTGCGCTGCTCCCGTCGGAACTATCGGACTAATCAGAGCCTCGCGTGAATCTGAAAATGGCACTTCGAACCTTCTACTTCACGGCGTTTTTCGTGTCTATTTCGAAGAATGGCTCGACGACAAAAACTATCCACACGCTAAGATCAGACCCATTCTCGACACCACTTTATCCCCGGACGAAGAAGTGGATTACCTGGATCGGCTCCGTCGCGCGATTAACCGAACTCTCTCTAGTTTCCCTTCCGAGGTGAACGAGCAAGTCAACTCCACCCTCGACAGAGCTGGTGACTCCGCGACCTGCTCTGATGCAGTGGCCCAACAATTCATTCATGATCCGAATGATCGCCAACGCCTTCTCGAAACTCCTGAAGTCAGAAAGCGGATCGATTTTTTAATTAAATTTCTAAAAAAAGCAGGTCCCTCCGTCTAACCCAATGTGAGATTCCTTTTTCTCTTTTTTCTCGTGGCTTCCACAGAGGCTCAGACCCTCGGAGGCTTGGAACCATTTTCCCAGCAAGATAATGGGGAAAGCTGGGCCTTTTACAACTACGCAACCGAACAAGCTTTTAATGCTCCGTGGAAATTTTCGGGTAACGAAGACCCCGAAATTTACGCCACATTCACGGGAGCGGCCGGAGTTTCACTCTTTGCTGATGTCATGTCCTCAAATGGATTTTTTGTTGGAAATTATGCTGATACCGGAATCGACACTATCAATTGCGATATTTTCATTGAAGACGCTACCACCTTCTCAGAAGTCGAATTCTTCATCCTTGCCGGTGACACCTTTTATTACAGCAACCCCTATCTAGTAGAACAATCTGGATGGACTGGTCTCACAAACTCCCTCTCAAGGGACCAGTGGTATAGCTACGATGAGGCTGATCAACAGTTCTTCGAGGTCTCACTCACACCCGCCAATTTATTCGATGTAACGGAAGTTGGCCTGAACTTTTACCCCTCTTCGAACGCTGCCGGTGGCCGGATCGTTGCCGTCGACAACTTCAGCCTCCTTCCGGATCTCTCTTCTCCAAAAACCAGAATTTCCACTGGAAATTCTACTGCCAAGATTTCATTTTTCGGGATTCTGGGCATTCAATACACCGTCCAGAACGCCAGCAACCTTGTCGAAAGGAGCTGGAGAAATGTCGGCAACCCCTTTGAAATTGTTGGAGAATCGGAAATAGATGTCCCTTTGGCAAACAAAGGGTTTTTTCGTATCCTTAGCCAACCTTTCTATATCGAAGCTCCATAGCGAAAAAAAACTTTCGCAAATCTCGCTTCTCTGCCTTATCCCATCCGCGATGAAAATCGTTGTCGCATACTCTGGTGGTCTTGACACCTCCGTTCTTCTCCTTTGGCTCAAAGAGAAATACAATGCCGAAATTATTGCCTACTGCGCAGATGTCGGACAAGCCGAAGAACTTGACGGACTCGAAGAAAAAGCCCTCAGTACCGGCGCGTCCAAATGCTACATCGGTGATCTCAGAGAGGAATTCGCCGCCGACTACATTTACCCGATGTTTCAGGCCAACGCCGTTTACGAAGGCCGCTACCTCCTTGGAACCTCTATCGCTCGTCCGTGCATCATTAAGGGCATGCTCGACGTGGCGCGTGCCGAAGGAGCCGACGCTATCGCACACGGCGCTACCGGAAAAGGAAATGACCAGGTCCGCTTTGAACTCTCGCTCAATGCTCTCGCTCCTGACATCAAAATGATTGCACCTTGGCGGGATGATTCTTTCCGTGAGCAGTTCCCAGGGCGTGCCGAAATGATCGCGTATTGCGAAGAGAACGGCATCAATGTTCAGGCTTCCAATAAAAAGCCCTACTCCATGGACCGAAACCTTCTCCACATTTCCTTTGAAGCTGGGGCGCTCGAAGACACTTGGTATGATGGATCAACCGACGCAGACAAAGATATGTATGTTCTTTCCGTGGCCCCCGAGGATGCGCCCAACACTCCGGAATATATTCAGTGCCTCTTCGCAAACGGTAATATCGTGGGACTCAAAAACGACAATCTTGCCAGTTATATTTCCGAACTCGCCGACTTTGAAATCAGAGGCGAAAAAGACGGCTACACCCTCCTCACCCCATACGGAGTGATGCGCGTTCTCAACCACCTCGGAGGCAAACACGGCATCGGCCGTATCGACATTGTCGAAAACCGCTTCGTGGGAATGAAATCCCGTGGCATTTACGAAACACCTGGAGGCTCCATTCTACTGGCGGCCCATCAGGACCTCGAAACCCTCACCATCGATCGTGAAGCTCAGCACGTTCGCGATTCTCTTATTCCGAAATACGCCCAACTCGTCTATAACGGCTTTTGGTTTGCGCCGGAACGGGAAGCCATCCAAGCCCTCGTTACCGAAACCCAAAAGACCGTCAACGGAGAGGTTCGCCTCAAGCTCTACAAAGGCAATATCATCAATGCCGGACGCCGTTCCCCGAACAGCCTCTATGACGAGGATATCGCCACCATGGAGGGCGGACAAGAGGAAGCATACAACCAAAACGACGCCTCTGGCTTCATCGCTCTTAACGGGCTGCGGCTGAAACAGTTCTCCCGCGTTAACGACAAGTAAAGTTAACAAGCTTTATCAAAAGCCCCCATCAGACCCGGGTCCCATTACGGCCCCGGGTTTTTAATTCAAACACAAGAATCACCGAAGTAATTCATCATAATATAATAATTAATTGCTCTAATCCTAGCAAAGGAATTGTAACATCATTGACTATTTTCCGATCTCATATCGAGCGCGCAACTTAAGACTGTGAATATCGACACTCTTCATCGGAAAACAAGATCTATGAAGTTCATCTTTCTCGCGTTCATCCCAACTCTCCATTCTCTCAAAGCACTGAAACCAATTACCCTCTTCGATGGCAAGTCATCGGAGCAATCGGAAGGCGATCCCAGGGTCTGGCGTATCGAGGACAAAGTAATTAACGCATCCGCTCCCTCACTCTCAATGGGAAAACCCCGCAACTACTTCCAAGCCACAGGGAGCTCCCACACCGGGCAAATCAAGATGAGAGACCCCTTTTAAGCAGGACAAAAACATCCCCATTATACAAGCGATAGACGGCCATCCGAACTCTGATAGACGTTTTATGATTGGCCTTAATTTCCTTCACCTCGCACTGACCGAGTAATTATTTTTTAAACCGAGATCACCATCCATGAAAAACCCTAAGATCTCACTACGTTTCCTTATGCACTCGATATTGATCACCTGATCCCCTCTCCTATTCGGTATCAGACCATCCCACTGCCAGCAATATGCCATTTAGAATCATCATCTTTTTCTTCCTGGGCATCTGCGCTCGGGCCGATGACTTTTTCTCCTCGCAAGTTCTGCCTATCCTCCAAACCAACTGCTACGAATGTCACTCGCACGAGGCAAACAAAATGAAGGGAGGCCTCACCCTAGACTCCAAAAGCGGTTGGGCTAAAGGAGGTGATAGCGGCCCCACCATTATCCCTGGCAAACCAGAAAAATCCCTTATCATCACCGCCATCCGGCACGAGGACTCAGACTACGAGATGCCTCCAAAAAAGAAGCTGCCTGACGAAAAAATTAACATCCTGGTAGACTGGGTCAAACGCGGCGCCCCTGACCCCCGAATCGATTCCCAAGCAAAAGCTATCGACACCAACTGGTGGTCCCTCAAAAAACTCACTGCTCCCGCCCCCCCCGCCCCGGGACACCCCATCGACGCCTTCATTCAGGAGAAACTTACTCAAAACAATCTCAACTTTGCTCCCCCAGCCGACCTCACCACTCTTGCTAGACGCCTCTTCGTCAATCTCCACGGCTGCCTTCCTACTCCCGAAGAAGTCGCTTCCTTCATTAAAAACAAAAGCGCACGAACAACTCGAGATCTCATAGATCAACTCCTCGCCTCCCCCCGCTATGGCGAACGCTGGGCTCGTCACTGGCTCGATACCGTCCACTTCGCAGACTCACACGGTTGTGAGCACGACCAAAAACGTCCAAACGCCTGGCGGTTCCGCGATTATGTCATCGATCGCCTTAATGCTGATGTTTCCTGGGGCAATTTCATTCGTGAGCAACTCGCGCCCGACGTCTTTTACCCTGATGAACCACAGCTCACCGCAGGCCTTGGCTTCATCGCGGCCGGCCCTCTCGAGCTCAGCCGCGCTGGAACCGCCAAACACACTTTTGACTACCTGGACCGCGACGATATCGTGACCCAAACCATGGCTGCCTTCACAAGCACTACCGCGAACTGCGCCCGCTGCCATAACCACAAGTTTGATCCGGTCAGCCAGGAAGACTACTTCGCTCTCCAAGCCGTCTTCTCCGGTGTCGGAAAAGGCGATATCGAATTCGAACCGTCTCGCGAGCTCAAAATAAAACGTCAACATCTCCAATCACTTCTCACGGCAGCCAACAGTCAAGATGACACACGACTCACTCAAGCTCGTTATCGACCCATTATTCAAACCTGGATAACTAACAATCAAAAGAATACCGCTTTTTGGCATACTCTCACTCCTGACACCTTTATCTCTTCCGGCGGCGCCACCCTCACGAAACAAGACGACGGTTCCGTCTTCGCAAGCGGCCACCTTCCTGATCAAGAAACTTATACGCTTACCACCTCTCTCCCTCTTAAGAAGATCACCGCCATCCGGCTCGACGTCATTAAAGATGACCGCCTTCCAAATAGAGGCCCCGGGCGGGCCGAAAATGGAAATCTCCACCTCTCGGAAGTCTCGCTCCATTGGTTCCCGCCAGAAGCAGAAACTGCGATCCCAATAAAAATTTCCCAAGCCTCCGCTGACTTCGATCAAGAAGGGTGGACTTCCGCACAGGCAATCGATGGAAACCCGGAATCTGGGTGGGCCATTTTTCCCAAGGTCGACCAATCACACCACATTGTCTTCACATTAGAAAAGGATCTAAACGTAGTCCCGAAAGGCAAACTTGTAATCAACCTCAAACAACTTCACCCGCCCAAACACGTCATAGGAAGATTCAAACTCTCTGCAACCGATGCTGATGACACTTCACCCCGCACCCTCCCCTCCGACGTCATCAATGGCCTAGCCAAAAAAGCTGAAGCACGAACCAAAAGCGAAGAACTCGCTATCAATGCAATTGCTCTAAAGGATTACGCCCAAAAATCCCTCACTAAGCTCCCCCCCAAACATACGGTCTATGGAGTATCAAACTTTTGGTCCCACGCTAAGAAGCAGGAGCCCTACCCGCCAAAACCCGTTCGCCTCCTTCGCCGAGGTGACATTAATAAACCACTGCATAAAGTCAGTCCCGGAGCCATGACTTCTCTCAATCATCTTCCCGGTCGATTCCTGCTCGAAGACCCCAATCACGAACCAGCCCGGCGCGCTGCTCTCGCCAACTGGATTGCGCACCCCGAGAACCCCCTAACTTGGCGCTCTATCGTCAATCGAGTCTGGCACTACCACTTTGGTCAAGGCCTCACCAACACGCCCAACGATCTAGGCCGCATGGGATCTATTCCCACTCACCCCGAACTTCTTGATTGGCTCGCCGTTTGGTTTCGTGATGAAGCGAAAGGATCACTCAAGGCACTTCACAAGCTCATTCTCACCTCCAAAACCTGGCAACAATCCAGCCTGAGTTCCGCCCATAACGTAGATTCAACTAACCGGCTTCTTTCTCACATGAAACGCCAACGCCTCGAAGCAGGGGTGTTTCGTGATTCCCTCCTTCAACTCTCAGGAAAGCTCAACCTCACTATGGGCGGCGCAGGCATTGAACAGTTCACCAGATCAAAAGCTAAAGGAGGTGCACTCAATCTTAACTACGAAGACTTCGACTGGAACTCTCCATCCGCTGGCCGTCGAAGCATCTATCGTGTCGTCTGGCGTGGCATCCCTGACCCCTTCATGGAAGCCCTAGACTTTCCTGACCTAGGCCTGCTCACCCCAAAAAGAACTTCCTCCATCTCCTCCCTCCAATCCCTTGCTCTTTTCAATAATAACTTTGTCCTCCACGCCAGCCAGTGGCTTGCCGACCGTGCAAAAAAAGAGCACCCGGACCTCCGCGCTCAGCTCCAGCACCTCATTCAACTCCTTTGGCTCCGCGCACCTACCCCAAATGAACAAATCCTTTTTAAAACCTACGCCCAACAACACGGACTCCCCGCCCTGTCCCGAATCCTAATCAACAGTAACGAATTCCTCTTTATCGAATGAATCGAAAATCCTTTTTGTTGCAATCCGGCGGCGGCCTAGGAGGCGTCGCGCTCGCCCACTTGCTTACCCAAAACTCTCGTGGCAAATCTGCGTCAGATCTCAATGGCGGACTCCATCACCCCGCCAAAGTAAAACGTGTCATCCAACTCTTCATGAACGGCGGCGCCAGCCCCATGGATACATTTGACCACAAGCCCGAACTCGCCAGACTCCACGGGCAAAAAATCGGACCTGAAAATACCCCTGAAGGCTTTACCGGAAAACCCGGAGCGATCCTAAAAAGCCCCTTTGATTTCAAGCAACACGGCCAGTCCGGCCAGTGGGTTTCCTCAGTGTTTCCCCATCAGGCGAAACACGTCGATGACATGGCCTTTCTCATGGCCATGAAAACAAAAACAAACGTCCACGGACCAGCTGCCTATATGATGAACTCTGGATTCCTTTTGCCTGGCTTTCCTTGCCTCGGCGCCTGGACATCCTACGCACTTGGCAACCTTACCGACAACCTTCCCACCTTCGTCGTTCTCCCCGACGGCCGCGGCCTCCCCTACAACGAACGCGGCACTTTCTCCTCAGGCTTCCTTCCGCCTATCCACCAGGGCACCGTCATAAAAGCTAATAGCCAAAGCCCCGTCCCCCACCTTTTCGCCAACGAGAAATTCTCTTTCACAACTTCCGAGTCCGAACGTGAGGGGCTTTCACTCCTCAAAAAACTCAATCAATCCCATGCTGACGAACACCCTCACGATTCGCGCCTTGAGTCCCGCATACGCACTTACGAATTAGCCGCCAAGATGCAGCTCTCCGCTCCCGAAGCATTCGATCTCTCGGGCGAACCAAAACAGATCCATCGAGCCTACGGCACCGACAATCCAGTCACCGAAGATTTTGGTCGACGCTGTCTCCTTGCACGACGACTCTGCGAACGGGGCACCCGATTCGTGCAAGTTTGGAGCGGCCCCCAGGGCAACAAAAATAACTGGGATAACCACGGCAGCATTTCGAAAGAACTTGCTCCAATTGCTGCTGCTGTCGACAAACCCATCGCCGCCCTCCTTCAGGACCTTAAACAAAGTGGCCTCCTAGAAGACACCCTCCTTATCTGGACTACCGAATTCGGTCGCACCCCCTTCGCCCAAGGAGCGGACGGCCGAGATCACAACGGCGGCACATTCGTCACCTGGATGGCAGGAGCTGGTATCAAAGCGGGCACCTCATACGGTCAAAGCGACGACTTAGCCTTTCAAACTGCTGAGGGCACGACCTACTGCTACGATCTCCACGCCACTATCCTTCATCTCATGGGAATCAATCATGAGAAGCTCACCGTCCGCCAAAACGGCATCGACCGCCGCCTCACTGACGTCCACGGCCACATTGTTCATGATATCCTTTCCTGAAAAACTTTTAACATTTTATGGGTCAAGAATCACCTTTAAGCTTCCTTTTTAGAAAAGCGAAAGAAACGACAGGACAGCCCTAAATCAGCCGTTATAATCCCCACCACATGATCCGCTGGTTTGCCAAAAATGACATCGCCTCCAACCTTCTTTTGGTGGCGATCGTTCTCGCTGGTCTCTACACCGCTTTTAATAAGATCTCGCTCGAAGTCGAACCCTCTCATGAAATCGGAGAAGTTGAGATCAACATGCGCTTTCGAGGTGCCAGCCCCCAGGATGTCCAAGAACATATTGTAAAGCCAATTGAGCGGACCCTCCGTGACCTTCCTGGAGTTAAGTTAATTGATTCGAAGGCTCGGACCGGCTCTGCAAATATAGACGTCGAAGCTGAGGAAGGAGTCGACCTTCGAGAACTCCGCGATGAAGTCGAGACCCGAATCGGCGCCATCAACACTTTCCCGGGTGAAACCGAGCGCCCTGAGGTCCATATTCCTAACACCTCAAACTGGCGGGAAGTTCTGACCGTTGCGATCACAGGTGAACTTAGCGAAACTGAACTCTACAAGACTGCGCGGCGGATTGAAAACGAGCTTCTTAATTTACCCGAAATCTCTCGAACTGACATGCGGGGGAATCAACCACTGGAAATCAGCATCGAGGCTGACGATCAAAAATTGAGCGACTACGGGCTCTCATTCGAAGACCTTGTGGGGGCAGTTCGCAGATCTTCACTTGCTCTCTCTGCTGGCTCATTAAGGACCCCCGTTGGTTCGATTATGATTCGTACCGATGGCCAAGCCTACACCCAAGACGACTTCGCCAAGATCGTCGTCACGGCGGCAGACGGCGCCCAAATCCGCATTGGAGACCTAGCTACCATTAAGGATGGATTCGAAGATGCTCAAATGATGACTCGGTTTAATGGAAAACCTGCCATCATGATAGACGTTCTTAGGGCGGAGGATGAAAATGCAATTAAGATTTCCGATGCAGTCCATCGTTACATTGACCAGACCTCTGATTTTCTTCCCAGCGGCGTTGGTGTTTCGGCTTGGGATGACGAGTCGATCCGTATTCGGGGCCGTCTCTCGACCCTAGGAAACTCCTTGCTCATGGGAGCAGGATTAGTTCTTTTGGTTCTAGGGCTTTTTCTCCGCCCCATGCTTGCCTTTTGGGTCGTGATTGGCATCCCAATTAGTTTCGCGGGAGGGGTCCTTCTGATGCCCTACTTTGGACTTACTGCCAACACAATGAGCATCTTCGCGTTCATCATCGTGCTGGGAATAGTTGTCGACGACGCTATCATTACAGGGGAAAATATTTATACAAAACTGAGGGAAGATCTCACTCCACTTGACGCTGCCGTTCTCGGCACCAAGGAGGTAGCCACCCCGGTCACCTTTGGCGCTATCACGACAATCGTGGCCTTCATTCCACTTTCCTATTTCCCTGGCTTCTGGTCGGCATGGACCAGCCAGATTCCCCCGATCGTCGCTTCAGTGCTCGTATTCTCTCTGATCGAATCGAAGCTAATTTTACCCTCGCATCTCAAACATCTCAGCACAAACCGTCGACGAATGAGCTCGTTTGCCCGGTTTCAAAAATGGGTGGCTGACTCGCTGGAACGCGGAATTGACAAATTTTACCGTCCGGCGCTCGCCCTTGCTTCTAAACATCGTTACACCACTATTTGCATTTTCTTTGCCTTAGCCATGGCTGGGCTCGGTTACCACAGAAGCGGCGCAATTGGCTTTGTTGATATGCCCAAAGTAGAACGTTACCGAATTTCCGCCTACCTCAGCATGATTGATAACACCCCATTTGAGGAAACTGAAAAACAGATTACTTTCATTACAGATTGCGCCGAAGAATTAAAAAGAGAGCTTATTGATCCAGGCACTGGAAAATCTCTAGTCCGGAATATCATGGCAAGCGCCGGAGCCTCCCGTTGGGGCGGTGCCGGCGATCCCGAACAAGGATTTTCCTCACTTGAAATCATGCCGCCTAGTGAACGGAGCGAACCCGGTCCGACCAACGCTGAAATTGCAAAGATGTGGCAAGATAAAATCGGTGAAATCAAAAACGTTAGCTACCTAAAAGTGTCAGGAGAATGGGGCAGCAGAAAACGTGGCCGAGAGGAACTCAATAGCCTAAGTGTCGAACTTAGAGGACCAGACAGCGATGAAAAGCGAGTAATCGCTGAGGAAATTGAACTCTTATTCGAAGCACAAGACGGCATCCAAGGAGCCCATGCGAACAATCAGCGGCAACGGGAGGAATTTGCTATTACCCTAAAACCTAGAGCCCTGGAATTAGGCATTACCCAGCGAGAGCTTGCCCAGCAAATTCGCCAGGCATTTTACGGAGAAGAAGCCCAAAGGCTACAACGTGATGGAGAAGAAATTCGTGTTATGGTTCGCCTCCCAAAAGAAAAACGTGAATCCATGTTCACCTTTGAAAACCTCACCATTCAGAGTCCTAATGGGTCAGTAATTCCATTTTCAACCGTCGCCACCGCCAATTTACAGAAAGCTCCCGGAACGATCGAAAGCCTAGATGGAGCCCAAGTCTCCTACATCAATGCGCAGCCAGAGAATAAGGAGGTTAAAATTATGGAGATGGCCGAACGGCTTGGGCCCGAAATTTCCCAAATCGTTGCAAAAAGACAAGATATCAGTTGGGTTTGGGCTGGCTACGTTAAAGAGCAGAGGGAGACTGATAACCGCTACACTTGGCTCTACAGTCTTTTAATTCTTACTCTTTTTGCACTCTTAGCCATCCCCTTCAAATCCCTCCTCCAACCCTTTATCGTTCTCCTCGCAGTGCCCTTCGGTGTGATTGGGGCCTACGCGGGTCACGTCATCCTCGATATCACTCCATCCTACCTTTCGATTTTCGGAATCATGGCTCTCACAGGTGTCGTGGTGAACGACTCACTTGTCCTAGTCGACTTCATTAACCAAAAGAGGCGGGAAGGCATGGATGTTGAAGAAGCGGTCCGGATCTCAGGCGTCCGACGATTCCGCCCAATCTTTCTCACATCAATCACTACCTTCGCTGGACTCATGCCGCTCATGTTTGATAGAGCGATTCATGCCCAATTTCTGAAACCTATGGCCGTTTCACTGGGTTTTGGAATCTTGTTCGCGACCGCTATCACTTTATTCCTCATTCCCACCGCCTATTTGGCATTAGAGGATCTGAAGGGACTCTTCCGTCCAATTTGGAGGTGGTATGCCAAACCCTTCAAAGAGGAGGAAGAGGTTCAAATACTGGCTAGTAAATAAATTAAGTTTTCTTAATTATTTGTTTGTCCTAGATATTAAGGCGTGGTAGTTACTTTATTAAGTATCATAACCCCACGCTCTATGCCAACTACCCAAAGCCGAAAACAGCACATCAAGGTTCGCGAGACCCAGATGGAAATTTCCGACGAAAAGGCCCCTTTTACCGATGATTTTGAAGGTAAACTTGCCGATGCCCAGACCCAACTTGAAGTCCTCCATACGCAGCGCGCTGAGCTTGAGCGGCAAAAAATGGCACTTGAAGATCTCAACCACCGAAAACAAGAGTTTCTAAGTGGGCAGCTTGATCTAAGCGAAAGATTTTCCACCGCAATCACGACTATCGAACGTGAACTCTTTGAATCGAAGCAGGAAGCCGAGGATCTCGATCAAACCAGGATCGCCTTTACCAATCATCTCAACCGGCTTGAATCCCTTAATCCAGAAGCGTGGCCTAAGGACTCCCTCGGCACCGAACTGGAGAAAGCTCTTTTGATTCTCGACAAGGCTGACGAAGAGTATGAGCAGGCCGTTTCGCACTTTGGCCAGACGCGTAAAGATAATCTCTTCAATGGACAAACGGGATCCTTCTCTGGAGCCTCTCGTCAGGGAAGTTTTTTAATGATGATTCGTAATGGCTTCGCCTTCAATCTTCCGATCATCCTGCTTGGCACCATCGCTATTCTCATCTACCACTTTAAATAAACCGATATTGTTATGTTCTTTCGTAAAATGAAGCGCCAACCAGGCCCTCCTTCTCACGACGAGCTTTCTTCTTTAGACTCGGAAATAGAAAAATATGAGGCCCTTATTGAGAATGCTCCCTTGAAGCTCCTTGAGCAACAAGAGAGGGAACGGCATATGATTCCGGCCCTCGACGATCGCGAACAGCGCCAGCGTGAAAAGAGATTTTACGCTCAAATGTCTAGGGGCCAACTCATCAACGAAAGACGCTACCGCACCAGAAACATTGTTCTCTTCGTACTTCTTCTAGCAGCCACCGTGTCACTCTGCTGGTGGATGTATAGCGAGCTAGTTCGCAACGGCGTCCTCTCCTAAGCTAGGGGTGGCCAAAAAATTCCAAAAGTCACCGGTTCTGCCAAACAGGAAACAGGCTGAGATTTTTCCGCCCTATTAACTCTTTGCGGTTCCATCTGAGGTCGTTGCGGTACAACCTACGCCCATGGCAGATCCCCATATTGATGTCCGCTATGTCGCAAACTTAGCCCGGATAGACCTAAGCAACGATGAAGTGGCCCGCTTCACTACACAACTAGAAGATGTTATGGGCTACATCAAAAAATTGGGTGAGGTCGATGTCGAGGGAATCGAACCCTGCACTCACCCAATGATTAAGTCGAATCGCGTCCGCAAGGATGAGCCAGCGCCCAGCCTTCCAGCCGGAGATTTCCTTCAAAACACTCCAGATCAAGCCAATGATCAACTGCGAGTTCCCAAGGTCGTAGACGCATAAAATTTCCTCATCATGTCTCTCGCTTCCTCATCCCTATACTCACTGCGGCAAAAGCTCGTTACTGGCGAAATATCATCACGTGAGATCATCCAAGACGTAATCGATCAGATTACAACACGTGATGAAGAGATTGGCGCATTTCTCTCTTTTGATCCAGATACAGCCCTCACTGCAGCGGACCAGGCCGACTTGGCGCTACCACTTGGCGGCCTTCCCATCGGAATAAAGGACAACATTAACGTAAAAGGACAACCCTGCACCTGCGCGTCCAAATTCCTCGAAGGAGCCTTTACCTCTCCATATGATGCTACGGCCGTTGTCCGGCTCAAAGCAGCGGGAGCTATTCCTTTTGGCCGAACCAACCTCGATGAATTTGCGATGGGATCTTCAACTGAAAATTCAAGGCTTCAAACCACCCACAATCCATCGGCCCCAGGCCATATTCCCGGGGGCTCATCCGGCGGATCTGCGGCAGCGGTGGCGGGACAACTCATTCCCGCCACATTGGGATCGGATACCGGAGGATCAATCCGCCAGCCAGCCAGCCACTGTGGAGTGGTTGGCCTCAAACCTTCTTACGGGAGAGTCTCTCGATACGGCCTCGTTGCTTTTGGCTCTTCTCTGGACCAAATCGGCCCACTGACCCACACGGTCCAAGATGCCGCGCTATTGCTGAACGCGATTGCTGGAGAAGATCCACGAGATTCCACTTCGCTGGATGAACCAGTGCCGGATTTCACCGATGACCTCGATCGAGGTGTCGTTGGAATGAAATTGGGGATTCCAAAAGAATATTTCACCGATGGAATCTCTCCTCAAGTCCGTGAACGGGTTGAAGCCGCCGCAAAAAAACTAGAAGAACAGGGAGCCGAAATTGTAGCGATCTCACTCCCACACACCGAATATGCGGTAGCGACCTATTACATTATCGCGCCAGCCGAGGCCTCATCAAACCTCTCTCGCTTCGACGGAGTCCGCTATGGTAATCGAGCTGATAACCCCGAAGACATGCTCTCTCTTTACAAGAAAAGTCGTGAAGCCGGATTCGGCTCCGAAGTCAAACGTCGGATTATCTTGGGAACCTACGTTTTATCCTCGGGATATTATGACGCCTACTACCTCCGCGCTCAAAAAGTCCGAACCTTAATCCGACGCGACTTCGAGCAAGCCTTTAAGCAGGTCGACGCCATCCTCACTCCCGTTGCTCCAGAAACTGCTTCTGTAATGGGCGATGCCACGGGTGATCCACTTAAGCACTATCTAGCCGACATCTTTACCATTTCTGCGAATCTTGCGGGAAACTGCGGAATTTCAGTCCCACTCGAACCGATCGATGGAAAACCAGTCGGGCTGCAGATCCTAGGCCCTTATCTCGGAGAGAAAGAAATTCTCCGTTGTGCTCGGACCGTCGAAGCTAATCAACAAGTTTTTCCCATGAAACAATCAACCATCTAATTCAGATGGCCGTTATAAATTTTGGGAGTTCCAAACTTCTACCAATCTGCGTTCCGACCGCGGGTATCGATATGGACGAAGCTAGAATATTGGCCGATACCTCCTTTGAAAACTCCATTGGCGCGAACTGAACGGGCTGCACGGGCTACCACGCTAGGAGAAGCCTTAAACTTCAAATCGAGCGCGAAGTTTTGCAGGTGCCATGACGAAGATTTGGCGCCTGAACAGCGGCGATTGTAAGCAGGACTTCGATAGGCCGAAGCCACCTCTCTGACTGGTTGCCCAATCGTAGCAGCAACACGATCAACTGCCTTGAGAGTCCCAGCCATTGATCTCCACATGGATCGCGGAGGAAGAGTATTCCAGAGGCTACCTTGAGTCTTTGCGTGAGCCTCTATAATCTGAAGTGAATCAACATAATTTAAGCTAAGCCCTTCAAGAAACTTGGCATAGCTTTGAATCTGTCTCTCACCCTGAAGCTTAACCCATGTCTTCGGCAGTGATTTAAGATCAAGCGGCGGAGACTGACGGAACAAAAATCCATGCGAGGTTTGGCTCGTAGCAACGAGACCAGTCGCAGCAGCTGCAGCGGCCGCAAGAAAGTTGCGGCGGTTAGGAATGATGATACGGGATTCCGTCTCACTGGCGGTCATTTCGGCGGAAGACTGAAAGCAATTCCACTTTTGGCCACCTAAAATTAAAAAAGCTAAACGGCCTGCAATTTTTTAATAAAACTCAATATTTTATAAAATCTCACCAAGGTCATTCGCAGGTCTCTCAACGACCATTCCAAAAGGGTTTGAGTCTATTTCCCTTACGAATTTGAACAATTAAAGGCTCCAAAGTTCGTCATCATTCAACCCACCCATGAATTGCTCTTAAGATTCCTGATAATTAAAATCTCTTTAGTAATCTGACGAAAAATGCTTCCGATTCAAGTGCTAGTAACGACAAACGAAGGTGAAATTAGGCTTCAGGTTGGTGGAGCACATAGAGGCTCAACGAAGGTTCTAGCGATAATATTTCTACAGCAAACTGACCGCCAACTTAAGCATGCGCCACCCGGGGGTTCACGCCCCCAAAATACGTATGCGAAAATCTTTGTAGATCCTTTGGTTCGCAAAATAAATGATCGAGTGAATTCGCGCTTTAACTTCGGATCACCCTCGACTAGCCTCCGGCACCTTTCGAAGGGCCTGTAGTTCAATGGATAGAACAATGGTTTCCGGTACCATAGATCGGGGTTCGACTCCCTGCGGGCCTGCCACTCTTTATAGGATGGAAACCCCTTAGTGAAGGGGTTTTGTTTCGCCCCCTATTAT
>MDTB01169309.1_pt1 | contig 35333 bp, 24 predicted proteins | sample 811161 | NCBI WGS metagenome assembly MDTB01 (sample SAMN05326650, study PRJNA326480) | marine metagenome | isolation source: seawater | place: Mediterranean Sea | collected 2009 | reverse complement strand
TCTCCAGTTACGTTTCCAGTTACATTACCTGTTACATCACCAGTAAGGTCTCCAGTGACATCTCCAGTTACGTTTCCAGTTACATTACCTGTTACATCACCAGTAAGGTCTCCAGTGACATCTCCAGTTACGTCACCAGTGACATCTCCAGTAAGGTCTCCAGTTACACCTCCGCTTGCAGTCAGAGTACCACCAACGGTAGCTGCTGCTGAGACATTTACTGTAGTTGATTGTAAAAATGCGACAGTACCTACACCAGCAGAGTTAACTCTGGTTGCATCTAGGGTATCGTCCCATGTTAAAGTTCCATCAGCAGCAACCTTCAGATATCCGTCTGTGGTTATTGATGATGGGAATGTTAGTGTTAAATTCTCAGCTAGACTTGCAGGAGATTTTAAACTGATGTAGTTAGATCCATTGTCAGAACCTTCAACAAGGTTGACAGAAGAACCAGCAGCAGCCTCTTCTTTTGTCCAATATCGATGAGATCCAAAAAATTTATTATTTGATGATGTCGAATCTATTCCGACATAGAGATCGTATTTGTCCGTGGTAAAACCAGGCTCACCTGCACGGAGTCCTGGTAGGTTGGCAAACAGACCTCTCTTAAACTGAATTACTGGAGCAGCCATTCTTATAAGAGTAGGGTATTATTTCTTCATTTATATTTAGGGATTTAGACCTACCATTCTCCACCATCAAGATCGATCTTATTATCTAACACGTCATCTAGGTAATCTATTGTATCATCGCTTAGTCCAGAAGGTGTTGGATCGGTAGTTGATATACCAACAGCACTGTCAATTACGTCATCTGGATTTATAAATTTAAACTTACTATTTCCTGAATCATACGTCAGGACAAATTTGTTAGAGCTTGTAGACAAATTGCTTGAGTCTACATCTAGTAGTTCGGTTAACTTTTGCACGTCACCAGCTCCTGAAACACCACCACCACCAACAGTAACAGAAATTCCACCATCATCTTCCACGATAACGTTAGTAACGTTGAATCCGTTACCATTTTCCGATGTGACAACGATGTCATCCATTTCAAGTTACCGTAGAATTTACAGTTGCTTGTCCTGTTATTACTTTGGTTTTGATATTATTGTTAATATTATTCAACACAATGTCATAATTATATCTACCAGAAGTAATAATACCAGTAGAAGCATTATCTAATGACATTGTAATCTGACCCAAAGATGGATCAGCATTGTATGTTGTAGCAAATGAAATAGCACCAGCAGCACCAGGCCACTTTTTCATTTTTGCTTCAAATGAATAGTTAGTTAAATCCAATGGGTTTCCATCAGATCTTTTCAAGTTATAAACCCTTGAAAAATCTGTTCCTTGTTCAAGTACTATGTTAATTACTGGAACTGACACTAAACTATTTCCTATGTAATTTTATTTATCAGTCTCTTCAACTCATCTAGTTCTGATCTAAGGTTATCTAATTCTGCCTTTTGATCTTCTCTGTATACTTTTTGTGCCATATACTTATCATAACCTTCTTTGTCACTATTAATAATCGCCCCCGTCTCATCGTCCCTATAAAGGGACTTTGAGTCGGCAACCTTCATTTTCTTCATGCTAATGCTATCGTTCTAAAGTCTATGACCTGTATTGGATCTGCCTGATTAGTAGAAATACATTCTACCTTAACTTGGAAACCACTGAATTGTGGTAGATCATTTACACTCCACTCATACTCCGTGAATTGGTTAGTTAGTGATGGAGAAATATTGCGATCTGGTAATCCACTATTGCTCTTAGCACTAATGATCTTACCATTCACATCCATGTTATCATATCCAGGAAAGAGTGAGAATACCTTGTCTATTTCAGATCCGTCAACTCTTTGTAACCTATAGAGAACTCTGATTTCAGAATCAGCTGGTCTATATGCACCCATCAATACCTTCAGTGATGTAGCAGGGTTTTCAAGTGTAATGGTCTTAGTCACATAATTGTAATCATGTGGATCATCTACATCAAGATTAACTCGCTTATCAACTGTGTAGTCAGCAATAGGAGCATTAACTCTATGTGACTTGGTAGCAATGTAACTTTCAAATACGTTGACTACAGGTGATACATTCTCATCTTTAGTTGATAATGATACCTCTAAGGTAAATGACTTAGCACCTGGCTGGTCTTCTAACTTAGCAAGTTCATTAACTCTAGATGCCACCATCTGTGGTTTAGAGAATACAGTTTCACCATTTAGTGAAATTGCTTGATATCCATTATCATTAAAGGATCCTTCTGATCCACTAACGCTAGTAGCAGTAGTTGTCCTTACCTGACCTGAAACCTCAGTAGCATCTGGTACACTATAATTTAAGAATGATGTTAATGAATCATACTGAATATTTTGAGAAGCACGTACATCAGTACCACCACCTTTGTAGTTGGTATCAAATGTCTTATCTCCATCAATCTTCAGAACATAAGAATCAAGATTAATCTTGTCTACAATGTTATTTGTGACATTAGCAAATGAATGCTCAGTATTAATCTTTCTTAGTGAGATACCTGCTGCCTCATACTTCTGAATAGGAGTATCAGAATTGTATGTTCTAGGTATAGTACCATCAATACCACGTGTAGTAATACCTGTTAAAGTATTAAGAGTAACACCAGTATATGCTAAAACTTCATCTCCAATGATTGCAAATCCTGGATTGCTTGGTTCAACTTGTGCCCCTTCAAACCAGTTGAATCCCATAGAATTACCAATACCAATAGCATCAGTAGAACTTACTGCATAACCAGCAGTAATTTTAGTTGGGATAGAATCACCAGATACACCTATAATTTCAACTCTATTGTTTTCAGCATGCATACCATGGTTATCATGAGATACCCTGAAGTGCTTACCATTAAACTCATCTGAGTTAACATTGATTGTTGCTGGAACTATAGATGTTAGTGTATTTGTAGCACCACTTGATTCAACAACATACTGTAACTGATCTGAACTATTGAAGTCAACTCCTTCACAATTAGCAAGAACTAATTGGTTAGTAGCAGTAACTACTCCAACAGTTAATACAGAATTTGCACCAGTTGTTCCTAATTCAGCAGTCAGTGTATCACCAACATTGTATCCTGTACCAGAATTGGTAACACATACCTTGGTTATACCACCAGCAGAAACAGTTACTATACCAACAGCACCAGTACCAGAACCTGTCTTAGTAATGAAGTTTACACTACCGTAAGTACCTGCTGAGTATCCAATACCAGCCTTAGTGATATTGATACCAGTATCATGTAGTCCCATAGGACCATTAACTCTTTCAACAAATCCAGTAGAAGATCTATTCTCCTGTTTGATTTGTGTACCAACAACTATATCTGGGTTGTTAGCATATGTTATAGATGAGGTTAAACCTAGAGTTATCCTCTTAGAGAAGATATCAATTGGATTTTCCTTAAGTCTATTTCTATCAGCGAACGTTCTAAGTTCTGGGTTATACAATCTGAAAGCAGCAGTTTCTGTAACGAACTTCGCTTTATGAGATGTATACTTAAGGTCTTCAAGTTGAGATGCAGTCCATGTGGAAGCATTCTGTGCCTTGAATAGAGAACCTAGAGTTGGTTGCTTGTCAATAATAACCTTCTGTAATTCAGGTAGGTTTCTTGTCTTAATATCCTCTTCACCAACTTGAGAGATCCACAAGTTGTACTCATCAGTTGTTGTGATGACTACAAATGCATACTCACCAGAAGGGAGGTATATTGGATTAGGAAACTTAAAGTTTGTTAATACAGACGCATCATTTGATACTTCAATTGCTTCAGGTTCTAATGTTACAGAAGCATTCTTCATCATCTTCCTTGTAGGATATCCATTTTCCAATGTAACTATCCTTAATTCCACAGGAGCAGTTGCACCCTTACTTTGGAAGTAAAGGTCAACAGATGTCATGAATATACCATTAGGTTCCTCTACTTGGAAACTCTGTGCCAATGGGTCATCATCATCCTCTATCTCAGGTTCTGGCTCTGGTGGTGGCGGTGGGGGTGGGGGATCGGGGGGTGCTGGCGGTTCTATTATTATTATAATTGGTGGTGGAGGTGGGGGTGGTGCAGTTCTTACTATCGTAGTCTCTGTAACAAGAGTTCCTCTTGATGTAAAGTTAGCAGTAGCACTAGAAGTCTTACGTCCAGGTATCTTATCATTCGCCTTAGTTGACACCAATACAGCAGTATTTGTACCATTCTCAAATGATGGATTATCAGGTGGTAAATGTATAGAACCTAATAAAGCACCATTAGAATCTGAAATTAAACGTACAGCACTTATAGTTGCTTCTGCACCAGTTGTTTCACCAACTAATTGCATACCAACAGTAACAAAACCATAGAATCTTTCGTCAGACTTTTGGTTAAGACTGTTTACATCAATGTTGAGAATAGTTGATGTATCACTATAAGATGCTGCTAATGTAGTATCACTGTAAGGAGACTTGGCAAGTGTTAATGAAGGAGCATTAAAAGGACCATCTTTATGGTTTGGTTGTGCAAGTCTAAATCTGATATCAGCAATACTATTACTATCTTGAGTACCGATTGCTTTACCTATAATAGTTTCTCCAATCTGGAATGCACCTTGTACAGGTGTAACTTCAAGATACTTAGGAACTACTAATGCACGTTCACCACTTAGATCTACGTTGGAGAATGAAGCAAAGTGCTCAGTACCAGGTTTCAGTCTAGAAGCAGTAAATGAAATATTCTGAGAACGCATATCAGTAATATTACGTTCTGTGGTTATAGTAGTATTATTGAATCCAAATCCACCATCGGATGATACAGACTCTGACCTAATGAATACATCAGATTCTGGATTCAAGGTCATTACACCTTTCCAGTCAAAGACAGTATATGGGTTTATATTTTCTACTCTAGAAGCAAATGGTTGTACTCTATCATCTGTCTCGCTATATGACAGCATCACATTATTATTATCCTTAGTGATATTTGGTGATCCTAAATCTTGTGCATATCTAGGGTCAACACTAAGGTCTGGTGTACCTGTAGCACCAATTAATGATTCAGAACCTACTAATAAGTCAACAGTATCAAAGTAACGTTGAGGAACTAATACACCACTAGCAACATCATGCTTGGGTTCAGTATCAGATAACTGCTTAGTATCAAAGTTATCAACTACAAATCCAGACTTAAACCTATCAAGTCCTGTATCAGGATCTTGAATAAGTAGTGATTCTGTCTTAGATTCTAGTAGAGATAATGATGTATAGTATTCTAGATTCTCAATACGATCTTCCAGACCACCAATATCCTTCATGGTGTAGCGTCTGTTTGCCTTTAACTGTATTACTACATCCTTAGTTACGTCAATAACATAAGGTTTGTAAACAATGGTAGCAAGTTCAAATGAAGTGTCAATCTTCTCAGGTGCAACTGGTTTATCAGATGGTTCACCTTGGTTAACTGTGAAGGTCTTATTCTTGTTAACATAAAGTCTATCAATCCTTGGTTGATAGTAGTTGTAATCGAATAAGCAGTTCTCATCGGATACAATAACATTTGGTATCTGACCGCCAGAACTGAAATCTCTTGCTTCAAACTCAAAAGGAGACTTACTACCTGTGTAATTAGCAACTCTTGGCCTAAAGTCAAGTATGTCAGTGTTTCTACGTCCTTGGAAGGATGGTACATTAAATTCATAATTCTCTTTTCCGTAACTATTAACGGTTATAATATCACCATTATCAAGTGAGTCTATAACATAGACATCATAGAATATTGTAAGTCTCTTAGATGGTTCTAATTGACCACGCTTTCTAATCAATCTGGAAAAGTCATAGTAATCAGTTCTTTGTCCATTATCTAAGGTAAATGCATTTAAGATGTTTCTATCACCTAAGTTAGATTCACCAACATTACCTGTAACACCAGATTCTAAGAACTCAATGTCCTCAGTCTCTTTGAACACATACTTGTTCTTATTAACGATGTATACTTGAGAAGTACCTGTCTTTGCTACAACAATAGCAGAAGCACCAGACTTCTTACCAACAATAATTTCACCTACAAATATATCATCAACATTAGCATTAGGTCCATTTAAACTATTAAGAACCAATGAAGGTACTGTTGCATCACCAGGTCCTGAAGATTCAAATACACCATGAACCTTAATAACATCAGGAACATTTAATGAAATCTCATTGTCCTGAACTCTTAAACCGTATGATGGGTTGAAATCTAAACCATCAGTAATACCTGTAGTAATACCAGAATGATTATACTTAGACTTATTAACTACTAAAGACTGACAACGCTTAAGTGTCTTAGTTTTAGAAGATACCTTACCTTTCTGAAGAGTAACAATAGCTTCTACACCAGTTTGACTAGCAGTCAATCCAGAAATAGTAGCACTCTTAGCATTAGCACCCATCGTAAACTGATCAGGTGTTAATGGTTCTATACTACCATCTGAATAATGTAGAACATATCTTTCTTCATCAAATGCTGCATAAACAAAGTCACCACCTGACAAACTAGGTAGATCTAATACACCTTGGGAATTGGTAGCAAGTCCATCTTCAGTCTTCCTTACAAATATATCAGAAGATGTTAAGTCAATAGACTCGATAAACTCCCTAGGCATATCTGCATATAAGTATGCACTCTTAGATAAGTCAAACCTAGGTCCCATTACCTGTAGATTAACACCAGTCAATGCACTTGTAGGAAGAGCACCAAGACATACATTAGTAACAGACTCAACTGCTTCTACAGTAAGACTTTGACCAGTTGCACTTATTTCTTTAACTCTATTAAAGGCAATAGCATCTCCACCATCACTTTGATAAGCAATTATATCTCCAACTTTAGCATGTGACTTCCAACCATTAACACCACTGGTAACTGTAGACTCACTGCCAGATGCAGCAGTAATAGTAAATCCTTGAGCACCAAAGTTATGCTTAACAACTAACTCAGTATCAGCAGCAAATATATCACCAGAATTATCTGATCTTACAGACTTAATAGAACTTACATCGTACTCTGTAATATCACTAATTGTACGTCCATCATTAACACCATTAATAGTAATCTGTTCATCCTCTATGAATGATCCAGATATTTGGTGTAATGTGATATCAACAACACCACCAGCATCAGTTCTTAGATATCCTCTAGCACCTGAACTCTTACCTTCTATAACAGCAGGGGTATTAACTGTTACTGCCTGATTAAGAGTCAATTTAGTATCAGTCTGAACATCAAATAGGTATAGATCAAATACTGAAGCATTGTCAGCATATGCAGCAGCATTAGATTTAAAGTCATATATCCTTGCTCTACCAATACTATTACCAGCAGCAGTTGATTTAGTAGAACCTAACCGTTCATCACGTAAATCAATAAACTCATCTGTAGCAAGACCTATCTGAGGAGCACCAAAGCAGTTGTTAACATGAATCATGTTACCTGCTTGAAATGGAACAGCAGCCTGTTCTATTAATCCAGTAGTTCTAGGTTTAGGTACATCAATAAATTGGTTACCTAAATTCTCTACCTCAAATCCACGAACATATGCTTTACCAGGTCCAACTTGAATTTCCATCAAGTCATATGATGGATTATTACCTTGATCTGTTACCTCATCTTTATAATACACACCAAATTTCTGGTGTCTATCATTTAAAGATTCTTTAGCATATAAATCAAAGTTTCTAACATAATAATCACCAGACTCATCATAAGTCCTACGTGCTAATTCTTTAGCAAGTTCATTATAAATGGTTGTATTGATTAACTTTCTAGTCTGACCTTTACGTACTCTAAAGAGTTCAATAAAGTTCTCGTCTTGGAAATCTTGTAGGTCTTTCTTGTATAGACTTAATGATATCTTAAATCTATCAGCACCTGGACTTGTATAGTTATTATATCCAGCAGCATTATCATACAATGACTCATCATCAACTGCTGTTACAACTTCTTCTTTAACGTAGAATCCAACCCTATAAGAAGGACTATTAGAATACTGATCTAATAAAAGAGTCTCAGAAGTTACACTAATAAAGGTTCCTCTAGCAAAGAAGACACCAGCAGTTACACTAAATGCTGATCCAGTATCAGTTGCATTAGTGGCAATACAAGTTGCAAAGTCAGAACCATTTTCAATGGTTGTAGTTCCGTATGTAAAATCTTCTAAAGTAAGTAAGTTCTCACCATCTAGGAACTGCTGTGTTCCAAAATCTTGCTCAGATGACTTTAGATACTTAACATATATCGTTGTTTCTCCTTCTATAGACTGTGCCCTAGGTAATACCTTCTTGACTATAGCAGTAATACCAGAACTCTTACCTTTAATAGTTTTTCCTACAATATTCTCGTAATATAATTCTACTGGTACACCGAAAAATGTTTGCTCTATCTTAACAGCATGGAAATTAGGATCATATGCCACTGATCCTGGAATTACTACACTACCTTCTTTGAAAAAATGCTTACCAAATTGTTCAACCTGATTCTGTAGAATAGATTGAAGGGTGCTTAATTCCCTTGCCTGAACTGGTACACCAGGCTTAAAGAGAACTCGACTAAAGTTTTTATCCTTGTCAAAATCGTCAAAATATGGATTGACGTTTAGGTTGGTATTCTGTGGCATCAGAATTCTAGAACAATTTTAATATCTTCTCGCTGATTTTCTGCTCTAGTCACTTCGGGTCTATTATCTACGTAGATAATGTCTCCAGAATGTTGTTTAATCTCAGGTTCAGCAAGACCTTTTGTGAAGTTTTGACCAAAGTAATAGGTTTTTGAGTTCACAAGTCCTGAATCACCATTGTAATTAGTATCAATGGCAAGAGTTTCAGTACCCGTTGTTGTAGTAATAACAACATTGGTGCTACCACCCGTATCTGGGGTGCTCGTGAATCTATTTAGACGGTAACCGTAAGCGGGAATTCCAGCAGTAACGCTATCTGTAGCAAGTGACCTATCTTGCCAGAACTTTAAAATATTCGTTGTAGTGTCATATGAAACTACTTTTCCAACAGCAGTCGAACCAATACCTATCGTTTGAGTGACGATACCATCTGTCTGTACAGATAAACTTCCAGCAGAAGATCCAGTAAGACGTAGACCATAAACGCCTGATGCCAGTGTGTCTGTGAGAAGGTTAGTTGTACCATTAATTTCGGGATTTTTTATAATACCAATTCGTGAGAACTGGTTACCAATAGGTAAGTCAGGGTTTGTTACATCACTATTTTCAAGTCTTGTATATACAAGTACGTGGTAAACGCCAAGTTCCCTGTATATATCAGCACCATGTCCACCTGGAGGGGGTATGATTACCGAAAATTCTGCACCAGATCCAGATACTAGATTACTTAAGTTTAATGTTCCAAATGTATAATCTCTTCCACCATCAGTTACTTGTACATTAGTTGGTTTACCATCAGTAAACTCAACAGATGCCATACCATCAAAACCATCACCTTCTATAGGTACATTGTTTAGTACACCAGCATACTGGTATGCTGCACTTGATACGTCATCAATGGTGATTACTTCAATCTTACCATTTACAGCAGCATTTCTAACAGACGAAACGGAGGAATTCTCCATCCAGTTAGTTGGGACTGGAATGTATTCAACACTGTCAAACTTAACGATTTCAGCTGGTTTAATTGTGTAAAGGTATTTCCAAATGTATCCATCAGATTCTAATTTTGGTTGTAGGTCAGTGTGGGTGGGTTCTTCTAATGATACTATACCCTTGCCCAAATTGGAAGGGGCAGCACCGTTATATATGCACTCATATACTCTGTAATCAGAGTTCATCATATAATAACGTGCTGCTTTATACAAGTTGACTGGTCGATCTGTATTGTCAACACTATAGTCATGCCTATACATGTCATAGATTGCACCATTAGTCCATTCTATTTTTGGTATAACTCTAAGAACATCAGTTGAAGTAATCTTCTTAGCTGCAATCAGAGTTTCAAACCAATCTGATGAGTTATTAAAATTATCAACAGGTGTTGGGGTATTAGTATTCCAATCCGCTTTCACATCGGTTGCATCTGGCAGACCAATGAAGACGTAATAGCTATTAGTATCAGTTGAAATTCCACTGACGAAATTAGACGCATTCAAAACTCTAATCTGATCAGTTATGATCGCTGGCATCTCGTTAGACTATTTTTGTTTATTTATGTGTAAGAATCTAGTAAGTGTGTGGTTCTTATCAACTGCGGTGCTGTTGACAGACCTACTAGACCATTATTTGTGGTGACTGATTGCTCAAATCCACCAGATCTGGATGAAGTAAACTTCGCCCAACTGAAGGAACCATAAGTATTTCCAGCACCAGAACTTAGTCCTACAAAGGACAGTCCATGATTATCTTGGACATTAGTATGTATACGCATAGTCTTACCCGTTCCTACCACCTCAAGATGACTAACTTGATAGACAGAATCTAGGAATGAAGTAGCGACTCCAATAACAGATGTAGTACCAACACCAACTGCTGTTACACCTGAACCAACATTACTGTTGGAAACAACAAAGTAATCACCTGTACTAATACCAGTTTTCAATATTCCACCAAACTCATTAATTCTTAATGGAGATTCTAATGGAATATAGAATTCAAACTGTAATGCATCAGCAGTACATCCTACACCAGTAATAATACCTTCATCACCAAGTACTTCACAACCAGTTACTGTCTCAATAGTGGATGTATCTTCTGCATTTTCATCTACAATTTTAATATCAAACTCAGCAGTATCTGGTTCTTCAGTCTTACTGAATACCAAACTGCCACCATAACCATAGAATGTATTGGTACTTGAAGTAATACCCTGTATCAATCTAGTTACAGGTCTTACTCTAGACCTCAACATGTCACGGGTTTTATGTATCTTAATACCAGAAATAACCATATCTTCAGTTTGCTTACACCATGTAACTGGTCTAAGTGGTTGAGGTTCTGAAGATATACCAACACCATTGTATAGAGTAGTTAATACACTATCTCTACTAATGATATCTCTAATAATTCTACCATCCTGTTTTACTGGATTTACTGTTCCATTACGTTTTTGTATAGTTAATTTATCACCAGGTTTAACTGTCTGCAATGATGTTGAGTCACTAACGTCTGAATCAGTACCCCTATAGAATAGTATTTGTAAACTAGACCCTGCAACTGGTGGTTCAGTAAACGTTAATCTAGTACCACCATCAAATGTATATGCAACACCAGGATCCTGTAGTATATCATTAATGAAGATTAATAATACATCTTCTAAACTAATTGGAGAACCTTCTAATTTCTCGATAGATAATGGTTTACCATTTTCATGAATAGTAAAGGTTCTTCTTCTACCGTTAAACTGATGTGAGAAGTCATCTAATATTTGTAACTTACCAAGAACCCATCCAGCAAACTCATCGTCTCTTACTTCACTAATAGTAAACTTAGGTTCTTCTAAATCACTTCCAAGATACTCATGAGTATACCTTTCACCTGCTTCTGGCATGCCAACATCTAATTCTATAGTAGATCCACCTACAGATGTTATTTCAGTACCTATACCAGATATTTGATCTATACCTGATCTAGGATATGAATGAGCACTACCATACTCATCTTTAGCACATGTAAACCATAAGGAGTTATCCCTTACAAATACATTAGTTCCTGTTTTAAGACTATGTGAACCTATATCTAAACTTAATAAACCTGTATCACCACTGTAAGTAGCATCATTAACCCTATGCTGAACATGAGGAGATCTTCCTACATTAAGTGTTACTGTAGTGCCAGCAACAGATACTATAGGACATGCTGTATTGTAGAATGGATCTGTTGATCTAGGATAACTATGCTCACTGGCATTACCATCCATATCGCATGTGAACGTGATACTTTCTGGCATGAATCTTAAAGATTCACCACCCTTAATAATACAGTCAGCACTTGACTCTTGGAATATATGATCTGATACGTTAGTTGAAGGTGTTACCTTGAGTACTTCAACCTCGAAGCTATTAGCAGTGATGTTAGATATGCTAAGCCACTGGTTGCTGTAAGGATCAGAAGATCTTGGATAATTGTGTTCTGTACCATAGTTGTCCTTTGCACATTTAAAGGTTAATGACTCATCAACGAATTTGATTCGTTCACCAACAGTGAATCCATGATTGGATATCGTACATGTAATTATACCAGTGTTAGGATTATATGCAGCAGTTGTTAAGGAATGTGTAGATCCACCACGTAATGTGTGGGAACCAATAGACATGACCATATCACCAGTATTAGCATCGTAAGTTGCTCCACTAACAAGATGACCTACAGTCTGTGATGCACCTACATTAACTGTAAATGTATCTGTAGTAACACCTGTGATAGAAGTGATGACACCTGCTACTGGGTCACTTGCTCTAGGATAAGAATGGAGAGTCTCTTTGCCATCCATGCTACATTTCAAGACCATAGAACCAGTCTTGATACCTACACTATCACTTGTAGTTAAACTATGACCAACTAATGTATATTCAACATCACCTGTAGTGGGATTATATGAAACATCAGTAGGACTAATAGCAGATCCATTCCAACTACCGTCTCTTAAAGAATTACCTTCAATACTGACAGTCTCATGCTCATACTCACCACCACTAATAACTCCATATGGAGTAGCACTAACAAAGGTATGGTTATAAGCACCACCAGATTGAATTGGATGTGATACTAAACCAGATGTTGTTGGAATACCTGCAATAGTACATTCTTCTCTGAAGGTATATCCAAATCCTATATTACCAAGATTAAATTTATCTAACTGTTTAGCATCATTGATGGTAACTGATACAGATGCACCTATACCTGTACTTGAACTTATGAGTTGTAGATCATCATAGGGAACTGGTGCATCAAACTCACATTTAACTGGTTTTGATAGTTTACCACCACGTTTGTAGTAATGTCTTTCTGTTGTAGTACCAACTTGACATGTGAATGTATCATTATCAATAACTCTAATAACATTAGTCTTAGATCCAGCATAGTCACCACCCCTAGGAGCAAATAGAACTCCCTGCACAAAACCACCTGAATGGTAATTGTGTTCCTCTACAGTAGACTGACCTACCTGAACCTTAAATTGTGTAGGTGAAAGTATTTCTAGTACTGGAGTGCCATTATAGTATGGGTCAGTAGTTCTTGGGTAAGCGTCTGATCCACCTGGTGCTGTATATGCACAAGTAAGTCTTATATCATCAAATACAACATCTTTACCTAGACTAAATCCATGATCCGAAGATGTAGTAACAGTCATAATACCACTACCACCATCATAGTCTGCATTGGTAATTGTTCTACCTGGACTGTAATAGCATGTTAAGGATATACCTGCAAGACTAATAGTATTACCTTGTTTCAGTTCATGACCTACAGCAGTTATAGTAGCAATACCACTTGTATGGTCATAATCAAGATTTGATATATCCCTTGCTGTATAGAACCCTTCTCCACCTTCATTCAAGTAAGTTTGATCTACATGACCGTCTGCAACATCAAAAGTACCACCAGCAGAAACAGTAGATCCAGCACCTGCTACCCTAAACTCATATGTAGTAGGACCGTTTATATAACCACTACCATCATACTTAACCCAAACATTACTTATAGTACCAGCAGCAGATACTGTAGCAGTACCAATAGCAGTATATTGTGGTTGGTATCCAAATCCCTGACTATTACCTAGCGTGACAATTAATCCTCTTCTAGGTAGATTATTAGCATTAACATCATCTAAACTATATCTTTCTACTGGGTCTTTACTATTGCCAGTATATTCAATAGATGTAATACCAGTTACAGGACCACCAATAAACTCATAGTCTGTATCAGGTTTTTGGAATACGTTATTAACTAGCAATACACCATAATCACTTGTTATACCAACAGTATTAACACCAGCACTTGTTAAAGTAAATGTCTTACCTATACCAGTAAACTCTTGGGATAGATCATCCATGACGATGTTTCCAGTATAGTCAGATCTAATGAATGATCTACCTTGGAATGATGATCCATTTACTACATCAACCAACCTAATAGTATGTGTGCCAATACCAGAACTGGTCATAGTAATAGCAATACCTGCTAATGCATCATCACGTGTTTCTGCCCATGAGTAATTATTTTGCTGGTTTCTAATTAAGAAATAATCTTCATTAGCAACTAATGGTTCTGGTGGATCTAAAGTTTCCAACCTTACAGAAGATCCTGTTTCTAATAGATCAGTTAATACAACAAAACTATTACCTGCTACATCAACTACTTCTGATGATATACCAGCACTAAATTTAATACCACCAAAAGGAACGTCAGCAAAAGTAAGTATATCATCTACAATATTATAATCACCCAATACTAACTCTACAATAGAACCAGCAGCATGTGGTTTATTTCTTGTTCCCATCCAACCACGATCACATAATAAATCGTTAGTATTACCTTGGAACCCTACAACTAAAATCCTTAAAACTTCATCATCAATCTTTATAAGATCGTAGTTTTTAAATAACTGTGCATTTTCAACAGTGATAATTCTATTGTTTACACCAGTTAAAACAGTATTATATCCAGGTCTTTGATATAGTGGAGACTGGATCATATTATCCAGTGCAATTATACACTTACTATTCTGCTTCTCTGCTGTAAATGAATGAGTAGTACCAGCACCTACAGTTATAATATTAATTGGTGATCCTGAATGAGCATCTGCTTCTGTCTCTGCAACCTTTATCTTATTCTCATCAATCTTAATAGCAAATACTCTTTCAGGTAGTGTGTTACCAATACCAATAGTAGGATCTATACCTATAGCAGTTCCACTACCACCTGCTTCGTAATGTAATGGTTCACCTGTTACATAAAAATGATTATTAACTACAAACGTATCAGCACCTAACAAAACCTCAGAAGTAGAGGATCCATCAAATTCCTTATGAAATATAGAATCTCCTTTATGTGTCAAATTAAACGAATACCTAAAGGTTTCCGTTAAAGAATTATATTGGCGATTTATAGATCCTAACTGAAATCCCATTAGCTTAGTGTTTTTACAGTATCGAAAGGTATACCATCAGGTTTAGTTATCCTAATCTGTGATGTCCGTATAATGTAGTCAATATTGTCTCTTGGAGTAAACCTAAGTAGGCAGTTTGAACCAGAGACCTGTATCTCCGTATTTAGTAGGTCACGCTTGGGGTCTGACGAACCAGTTGATACTAAACCATATCTATTCCAGTTAGCATCACCTTCAAAAGTGTTGACTGCCATATTGAATACAGACTGCTCACCATCAGTTACGTTTTCAATGTTGATAAGTAATCTCCAAGAAGTGAAATCATTGAATCCCATAGTTTCAATGGTTTCTATACTGCTAGAAGGACTTTGTGATATATCTGTATATGAAGTATGTAATACAGAATCACCAACCTGATACCTAGAAGTCTGAATACCTGTTGTTGAATTATTATAAGTTTGTCCAACTCCTATGAATGATGCTAATGCAGATACAGTTGCTGCATATGCTACATTAGACTGCCAGTCTAATAGGATTTGATTATTACCATCAATATTAACACTAAAGTCACCTAAGTCAGTACCATCACTATCCATCTCTGCATAGTTAACAAAATGTGTTGTAGAACCAATACCAATAAAGGTACTTTCTACAACTTCCTTCTTACCATTACCAGATGCTGCAACTAATACCTGACCACACTTAAAGTCCATAGCATTTACGGATAATAAATTGCGACTTGTATTAGCAGGGACATTAGTAGTGTTACCTGACTTAAGAAGACCTCCAAATGATGTTGCACCAACACCAGTTGCTATAGTCATTATCTCCTTATAGAAGGTAATATCATAAGTTAATACAGAATTAAATGGACTAAATCTAACTGATACTAGATCTCCTATAGTTTCTGTATAGAATGTTCCAAGATTAAATGCATCGGATAAAGTTGAATACTGGTTATTGAAAGCAACTGTATCATCAGCACTAATTACAAACTCAATATACTGAGTCTCATTAGACTGAAGCATAGTTGATGGTGTAACAACTATTTGTGCAAAATATTTGATAGCATTAAATGAACCTAAATTTAAAGTATCAATTTCAATATTTCTCTTAATAGCAGGGTCATTATAGAACTGAGGTGATATGTCATCAATCTCAAGAACCCTGTTACCATCACACATTAATGAATTACCAAACTTAAGAGACTTAAAGACAATCTCATCAGTTTTAGTCTCAGTATCATTAGTAATTTCATATACTGAATCATAGTTGTAATGGCAGTTAATATGTACCTCATTATCAAGGAAGATAGTAGATGGTGTCTTCACTTGATCTGTCATTGTGATAGATCCAGCAACACCAGCAATAGATGGTATTAAAAGATCACTATGCTTTTTAAATCCAGCAATATGTGCCAGTGAATCAACTGGTTCATCCCAACTACTAATACCAACTCTAGACTTCAATGAGTATGCAAACTGCTGGTAGTAATCACTGTTTTGTATTCTCTGGAAGTATTCATTTAACTTACCAGTATCACGTTCCCAATCAGAATTACGAATAATAGAAACACCTGTATCAAAATTACCTGTAAAGGACTGCATACCCTTAATGTATGCAGATGCTTGAGATACTTTACCTCTAATTTGATCTCCAGTATTAAAACCTACTATACTATCAACTCTAAGAACATTAGTTAAGTTTCCATCACCACGAATACAATTATTAGATGCCTTCTTAGTGTATATTTCTTCACCATTATAGAACTGTGCTTCCTTCAATTTTATATCAAAGGATGCTATATCACTCTTCTTAACAACAGAACCATACTGTTGAGCATCATGATCACCTGGGTCTGTATCAACTTCATAGGTTACAGTTGCTTGATCCAACATACCAAATGCTGTTGAAACACCAGTTAGAGTAAAGTATTGGAAAGCATAATCCTGTGAGTTATAACCATGACCTGAAGATACACCTATATTCTCAACAAATACCTTATCACCTATAGTAAATGGTACTGGAAACTCTGTAGTAAATCCAGACTGAGGAGTTTTAAGACGTAATGTTACATATGGTGCTGCATATGATGCTGATACAATACCAACACCGTTACTGTTATTGACAGGGAATAGTACATTATCAGTGGATTCCATAGATCCACCATTAGCAGTAATTTCAACTTCTCCTACAGAATTACCTACTAACTCACATCTTACTGCTGCTTCAGGTTGTAATACGTCTTGTTTAGTGTTGTATACAACTAAATCAGGTGCTATCAAATAATTCTTACCACCTGTTACAATACCAACAGAATCTAACTGGAAATTGTCTCTTAATGTAATTACATCAGGAACAACTGCCTGTGGTTGCATTGTCTTATCAGTTGGATAATCATATCCATACTCTTCAATATCAACTCTTTGTAAATCACCAATCTTAGTACCAAATGGTATAAGGTCAGCACCATTACCAGTATCAGATTCAACTTCTACGTTAGGTATAGAAACATAACCCTTACCTTGGTTAAGCATATCAACCTTGGCAATAGGTCCTATAGTATTTTCTGATGTAGTGGTATATGATATTGTAGAATCTGTACTATATCCAATACGTTCCTGACAATCAAATATATTGTAAGTAAATGTGTTAGATGTAGTTGTAGATAAAGAATGTTTACCAGAGAACCTACTTGGACTAACAACAATCTTACCATATTCAGATTGGTCTACATCTACTTCAATTATCTTTGTAGGATTATTAGATTCAAATTTATAGAATAAGAAATCAGGTACATTCTCACTAAAATGAATATCTGTGTATGTTTCAAATTCTTTATTATCACCTGCAACACCAACATTGGTTATTTCAATAGCATCTAAAGCAGAACCATAGAATCTTTGTGTAAAGAATGAATCTAAGAAAAATTCAATCTTAGTATCTGTAAGAGTTGGTGAATGAGTTAAGAATCTTAATGTATCACCCTTAGTTACAGATATTCTAGGGTTATTAACACCATCAACATCTACAAATCTAGATGAAGCACTATAACCAGCATATACAGAACTTGATGCAGCAGAAACCAAGGTTAAATCAATATCATCACCTGGTCTCATACCATGTTCTTTGTCTGTAGTAGCTGTAATCTCAAATGATTGTACAGTTCCTAATCCAACTGCTCTATTAGTCTTAAGACTATGTGAATTACCAATACCAATATTACCATTGAATAGTACAGGACTTCCAGTAGGTTCAGTCTTGATACCAACGATATTATTTCCTATCTGAGAAATATAAACAGTACTTGGTAGTGGTTGTTGCTGTACACCATCTGGAGAATATGTTAAAGAAGTACCAGCACCAGGACTATACTTACATTCCTCATTATTGAGGAATGAGTTGCCAGGAATGTATATACCACCAGCAGGTACAAAGAATGGTTTAGTAGTATTACCTGCTGCTACAATAGAAACATAACTTCCTATACCAACACCAGTGCTAGTAATACCAAGAGTAGAAATACCAACAGTTAAACCAACACCAACTGAGTTAGCAGCATCAAAGTATCTAATGTAGTTTGTAGGTGTACTAAAGTTTAATTTTCTTGGTACTTCATAAGTAAATTCCTTTTCTAGTCTTTCAATCTTAGATCTATAAGTATGTGCAGCACCAGCAGTACCTAGAAGTGTTCTTTCTAATACTAACTTATTGTTCTTGAGGTCTAGATCTAGTACCTTAAATTTCTCAGCATCTATTTGTAGTATATCATCTACCCTAAACTTCTTATGTACATCATCACTTGTAGATACAGATGTAGTAAGACCACTAGGTTGTATTTCTTCCAATAGGAAGGATGAAACGTACTCTAAATCTATTTGGAATCTACCTTCAAGGTCAGGGAAGTTTGTATTTGTAACATTGATATAATATCCATCATTCAGACCGTGTGGAATTGTAGTGATACCAAGGACTTTTTTACCTATTGGTATTAGTTCAACATCAAGCAATTCATTGATAGATGATGTTACGGTAGTAATACCAACACCTTCTATTCTAGAAACTTTTGCTAAAGCACCAAATCCATTTGTACCTTCATTATCAAATACTACCCTATCCCCGACTGTGTAATCTAATCCAGACTCAAATATATCAAGTTTCTCAATACCACCTTCACTAACCTTAATAATCCTTGAGTTAGTCTCTGTTCCACGATTAGCAGGACCTGAGAACTCATATTCTTTTAGGTTATATGGAAGAGTATTCTTCAATAGACCTAATGAACCTGGGTCTATTTCCTGATTGGAGAAGAAACCATAATTGAATAATACTGGATCTGAATGATAAGTATGACCAATAACATATGGGAATACAGGAACTAGATCACCTTGAGACTCTTTAACTGTCACATGGTAAGCATAGATTCCATTTGGATACTCTGGTGTAATAGAGAATCTACCATTATGCTCATCAAGATCTCCATAATTTTCAACATAAGCATAGTCTTCTACAAATGCCCCTGCTGGATACTCTGTATAATCAGGTCCATTAATTCTAATTCCAAAATTCTGAAGTGCATAACTGGACTTCATTAACCTTAATCCACCAGTTCCATCTACATTATGATTTGCAATAGGACCATATATTGGGTTTCCATCATAGGCATAACCTAAAATAGGAGAATGTCCATTATTATCATCACCTAAGAATTCTCTTAATTTCTTAGGAGCATAGTAGTTAACATACTTAGAACCATAAGCACTCTTAGTTGGTGTATCAATATATCCATCATCATCACCAACCATATCATAATGTCTATCTACTTCATCAAGAGTCCATGAGTTAATATTACTGGAAAGAATACTGTTCTTACCTGGTGTTTCTGCTCTTACGAATGTATTAGATTGTTGATAGTTACCACCTTTGTCGATAATATCAACACCGACTAATTTTCCATTATTAACTCTTCCTCTTGCTTTAGCACCATATCCAGTTCCTTCAATAATGATATCTGGAATACTATACCAATTTTTACCACCATCCTTAACAAAGATTTGCTCTATTCTACCATTAACAACATATGGTCTCAGCAATGCACCACTACCTTTAATAATATCAATAGGAACTCTAAAGTTATCATTCATAACGGTAGAACCATAGTTCTTACCACCATCTATGATGTGGATATGATCTATAGAACCACGAATAATAGGTGATGCTGATGCAGGGTCTGTAGATATACCTTGTCTACCTTTGATAGTAACTTCAATAGGAGCATACCTAAAGGTATGAATACCAGCAGTTACAGTACCAAAATCTACACCAAGTTTAAAGTTATCATCATCTAATTTCTCTACAGTATAAAGACCTTTATTGTCTAGACCACTTATAGGATCGTCACATACATACTGGATCTCATCCTTATCAGCATATCCATGATTAGGGACATAGATTACATTGGTATACTTATTAATCCTATTATCTACAGTTGGATTTGGTACTCTTAATGTATTTTCTTTATTATAGAATCTACCACCATCTATAATTCTAACCTTATCAACTTTTAGTCTTCTTTCCCTAGTTTCAAATATATGGTATCCAATACCATTTTGTGTGATATCTATAGTACCAATACCAGCAAGAGAATTACTCTTACTATCAGTAATGGTCATCTTAAAGTCATCATTAGGATTTGGTATAGCAAAATATGATGCTTTATCTACCAAATTACCAGGAGTTGTGCCTATACCAATTGGTGTAGTATCTTGAGTAGAATAGATTAACTCTTCACCAACATGGAATCCATGTGGAGTTTTAAAGGTAAATGTATTATCTTCTGTACTAACAACCCCACCAACAGAAGCACTATTAAAGACTGCTTCATGTGGAACTATTTTCATCTTTGCTTCAGCGTATCCTTGACCACCGCCACCAGTGATTGATACGATAGGTGTATCTAAGTAATCGACACCTTCATTATCTACAATAACATCAACAACTTCACCACTTACATGAGCATATACAGATGCCCCTACACCACTGATATTTTCCCTTACAGACAGTCTAGGTGGATTTACGACATCATAACCTTCTCCGTTGTTTAGAACGCTTACAGAGTCTATAGCACCAAAGTATACTTTATCTGGTGACTTGTAAGATACAATCTCAACACCATTGGAAAATAAACCAATAGCACCTTCAGATGCTACAGATTTCTTACCTGTGGAAGATGGGATAGGTGGATAGGTTGGTATAGGTATTCTCTTGAATAATTTTTGCCCACCTAGAGTATGACCATATAGATTAAACGGTGTTAGTCTATGGGTTGATACACCAGCTATTACACTGAATACATCAATATACTCACCACTCCTAACATTCTCTTGTGTAGATGCTAATTTGATCTGATTGTCGTTTATCTTCTTAACATAGTAACCTTGTGCAGTATTCAAACCTACACTACTATCCCAGTCACTAATATGCTCATATACGACTAATTCACCAGTAGTGAAATTATGCTGACTTATATTAATCGTTTGTCCAGTTTGACTATTATTAAATGTTCTTATCTTATTATCGGCATTTATTTCCCAATGTGGAATACTATTTGATGCAACGTATAAATCAGTTCCTTTTGAATAAGTATTCTGAACATCAGCAGTATATGTGTTAGTTGTCTTTAAATTTCTTCTAAGGTAATGATTTCTGGTTAAATCGAGTGTACCAGCATTAATCCGAATAACTAGGTCACTTATGATACTTGTGACCTTTGCGGGAACTGGAGTATCAGTATTAATGTCATATACAGTTATATTGTCACCAACGTATAATTGGTTCTTATTTTCCAATATTAACTCATATGTGCCAGGTGACACTAAATCAATTTTAAATATAGAATATTTGGAAGGTGTATTGTAAATCCAAGCATTATAACACAATTCGTCTTTTTCAAGACCTAAACTTCTAACATTAATCTCAGATCCGACATTTTGGTTCTGAGCAACTCCAGTAAAGTCATTTAAGACTTCTACGACTTGTAATTCGACTCTATTGCTTAAATCACCTTCTTCATAAGAATATACGTTCAAACCTGAACTTACAGTCGATCCTATGCCAGCAGTGCTTGATAATCCTTTAATATCCCTAAATTGGGTATAACTCTTTGCACCATACGTTAATCTGTCTCCACCAAATTTTAAAACACCTTCACTAGCAAATCCAACCGTAGAATCGACATTTAAGATGTCTGTACTTAAAGAACCGAATTCTGTGATGTAAGTCTTCTTAATTGGTTCAAAATTGCCAAGTATTGTATCTGTTGATAAAGAAACTTTGTAATAACGTTTTTTATTGATTACATACTCTTCTATATCATAAATTGCAGCAGATGACTGTATCGGAGTTGTATCTTGGAATAATGTTTCTCCAGAAATCTTACGTGGGTTTCCATTAACCAAAGTACACAAAAGAACCGTATTTCTAATGAAATCGGCATCAGAAGGTTTGAATAAGTATTTTTGTGGTTGTACTAAGTCAACATCTTCATTATAGAGAACTCTGAAGAGAATATCGAATGCTTCGGGTGTTCCTTTAGTTGCATAGAAGTCTTTTGCCTGTCTGATGAAATTTGCTTCATCTAACTCGCCAAATAGTCCTCTTTCTTCAAATCCAGGTAATACTTGTATTTTTAACTTCCTTAAGAACTCTTTTAGGAAGATATTGCTTAAATTGGTAACTTGTGCTTCATTAGCATGAGTACCAATACCAGTTGATGTAAATGTTAAAAATTCTGGTTTATTAGTAGTCTCATTCTTCTCAATAGCACTAAAACCACGAACACAACCCATAAAGGAGTTAGTTGTGATTCCTGTGTAGGTTATTACCTCATTATTAATCTTTAGAAGACCCCATTGCTCAGGCCAACCTTTAGTTGACTGAACATTGATAGTATCAGAACGACCATCGACATATGCAGTCAAACTGGTGACTCCAACAAGATTCTCGTTAGTAATCCGAGATAATCCTTTATACTCAACTAAATTATCAGCAATGTCTACAGTACCACCTTGAAATTCTTGTGATATGTAATATTGCTTTAAAAATTCAGCAAATAATGGATTATCGGTATTGATGTGTTCAGGAATTTGGCTCTGAACAACATCATTGATTTTTACCTTGTATATTGAAGTTTCTATCATTATCGAGTTTTGCTGCCATTTTGATAGGAAGATTGAACATCAAATCTAGTACCAGATGTATTTCTACCAGAAGAAATAACATCTTGCCTCATATAGATGTTGCTATTGGATGCATCAAGTTGCAAATACAATTCCTGTCTTGCAAGTACATCATTAGATAATGGAACTGCCTGAACCTCAATGATATTGTTGGATTTGACAGTAGATGTGATATTGACAGTATCTATAAGCACTTCACCCTTCTGATAGTCAATAGTACCAAACTTAGTACTTAAGATCTCTATTTCATCATCTGTCTTCTTTCTAAACAAGAATAAGTTGCCTTTTGAGGTTCCTTTTATCTTAGAATCGGAAAAATAGCAAGTTCCACTGAATGTACTAACAGTAAATCCAGTAGACTTAATATTGTAAGTATCATTACCACAATAGAACTCATTTCCAAAGCACAATTCATATTGTGCAAACTGATTAACTTTTGCAACTAAATTCCTCCTCATTCTAACCATAGTAATGTTAGAAGTGATAGAACTATTAACATTATCAATTAGAGTCTGAATCTTGGAGTATTTGAATCTACCACCAAACTGGTTGACCTCAGATTCAACTGCATACTGAGTTAAGTTGTTATATATGGATGCTTTTAAACTATCTGGATCTCCAATGAAATTAGTATTATAATAAACGTAACTATCGATCTCAACATATAAGAATTTGAGATCTATGAACATAGGAACAATACCAGCAACGGTATAACTCCTTAAAGACTTTAATAGTTGCTTTTTAGTATAGTCGGACAGGTAACTACCGTTTCTGGGTTTTGCAGCAATGAATACCCTACCATATTGCGGTGGGTCAAGTTCTTCTCCACCATAGGCACTGACTGAGTGGATATTAGGATAGATTGAAGGAATGATTGCTTCGTAGTCAGTTGCGGTAACTGCTCTATGCTGAGAACTATACAACCTTGGTGCATAATACTTAACCGATTGTAATGACTCAATATCATCTCCATTTTCTGCCTGAGATACAGTATCTAACAAAGGATCGATATTATTTAACTTAGCACCGTTATCATCCCTTATCTGACCAACAAACCTGAATCCAACAGCACCATTTGCTGCTCTACCCTGAGTCTTAATATAAGATGCTCTAACAATTGCACCATTTGGTAGTTTCTTACCAAAGACACCATCTCCAAATAACAACTCATATCTTTCATCAGAAGTCTCTTGAATCAAGAAGATATTAGAAGTAGAAGTAACACCAACAATATTATCAACCATTGTGTACTGTTCTTCAACAGTAGATGTACCTGATTCTTGAACTGTTACTCTTAACGTTGAAGTATCAATACTATCATTCGGTAAAACATATCTTTCAGACTCAAGTGAGTTATTTACTGTCCATGCGTTTTCTAGATACTGCCCTTGGAATATATCAAACTCACCAAACGATTCTCCTTCTAATACTGGTAAAGTAATTTTATCAGGAATAGAAAATAAGAAGGTTGTGTCTTGTACGTCTGAATTTGATATTAAACCTGGTTGTATTTCAATAGTCTTAGTTGATGAAGATATACCTGCTAACTGAAACGACACAGTTGCCTTTGCAGCACGTTTAGAACGTGGAACATACCCAATGTTACGTGCAAGGGAAACAACGTTCTCACGGAGCGTTGCAGAGTCTATAAATGACTCATTAACAACCATGTTGGTGTTATATGCTGTAATATATGTGTTATACGCTAAAGTATTGATAAGTACTGAAAGGTTAGAACCTTCAAAGTCGAAATCTGTGAAGTTGGAGTTCTCCCGTAGATAATCCTTTATCGAGGTCTTAATGTCCTCGTAGTTTAAGTTTGTGAACTGTTGTAGTGCCATTATAGTCTAGTCGGTTCTAATACGAACGAAACAGTTTGAGTAGAAAGTGATAGACCAACTATGTCATAACGTATCTCAATGTTTAATAAATTATCATCAGGTTTTGATGTAACCCTTACTGATGTAAGATCTACCCTTGGTTCATTATTCTGTATTACCAGTTGAATCTGTGTTTCTAGTGGATCTATAAGATCCCTTGTTGCTAACTCAAATAATGATCCAGTTACATTAGTGCCAAGCAATTCATCAAAGAATACTTCCCCTATTTGGGTACGAACAAGATTCTGGACTGCTTTTTTAATAGCGTCCTCATTTTTTAACGGAAGTAAGTCTGAAGTTATCGGATGCCGTTTAAAGGACAATGAAATGTCTTTAAATCCCCGTGATACTTCTTGAAGAGGCACTGGTCTTCTACGATTCGATGTATTTATCCTTATTTAGACCATAAAAAAAGGGGATCCGAAGATCCCCCCTTTATTTGCCTTGTCCACGGTAACGTTTTCTAGCTTTGTTTTTAGAAGTAGCAGCATATTTAGTATGCTTTCCTCTTCCTTGCCTAGTACGTTTTGGTCTTGCTTCCATCTTGTCTAGGGTTCCAAAACCTGCTGCCATTAGTCTAATTCGTTGCCTAGGTATTCTACCACAACATCGTCAGGATGGGGAGTACCTTCTGAATAAAACTTATCAGCAAGATCTTGGGTTATATCGAACATTTCTTCCTCGGTAATAGAATCGTATTCTAATTCACCTTGAATAAAGATATTGTATCGATCTATCATTTCTGACATTGTACTACTGTACTATACTTATATAATTCTTGTCTTCTCGTGACCAACACGGCATGCAGGGTCAATCCAGATCTCAATACCTGCTTTGATAGCATCTAGGCAGAAACTGACATCTTCACCACACATATCCTGTACTTCACCAGAATCAAAGACTTGCATTTGTGGAGCAAACCAAGGATACTTCATTTCAGGGTGTTCAAACACACCTTTCTTAATAAGTAACCATCCAAATCCAGAATAGTCAACAGTAAACGCTTTTCTGCGTTTTTGTATGCCATCAACCATTTCATGATTCATGACTCCACCATTTTCTTTGAAATCGTCCTCTTCTAACCAGTGAGCACATGAAGTTGTCTTACCATCTTCAGTTACATACCAACCTCCAGCAATCTGCTTATCCATTAAGACAAGACGATAGAATTGCTCTAATCCAAAAACGATATCACTGTCAATCCAGAGTTGATAGTCATATGTTAACTTACCATCCCAAGGTAACTGATCAGGTCCCCTTAGAACATTCGCTCCTAGGCACTTACAACGTGCAAAGTTAACCATGGAGGAGTAATCTTGTGAGATTTGAATACTCGCACCATTTTGTACTAGATCAAAACACAGTTGAACAAAGTTCTTTAGATATGTGTATGAAACACCACGACCAGGTAAGCAGAAGACAATAGACTTGCCTTTGATTGCTTCTCTGCCTCTATCTACAATTGTTTTTGGTTCTTCTGTCTGTTTCTGACTAGCAGTAGGAGGTTGAGTTACAACCTTAAAACCTTTTGCCATACTATATTCAAGTGTTTACGTAAACGGGTATCACCCAAAAGGATCATACACGATATATAGCGTTTTGTCAAAGGCTCCAATCTTCGTCTATCGTAAAGTATTCAAATTCTTTTTGAGGAGTCCTTTTTAAGTCCCACCGCTTAACTTTAATGTGGTAATACTTCGACAAATGTTCAATTATATCTTCCTCAGTCATATCTTCAGGCATATCAATTGCCATACTTTGCAAAGCATCATATATTACCTCCCAAGTTGACTTGGGGATACTCTTATCCTCAAATTCAAAATCAAGATAGTGGGTACTCCAGAGCATAATTTGCTAATTCAGGAAATGTTTTCTTCCAATCCGTGTCTCCACGTATTTGGTCAGTTTTATCAAAATACTCTAATGCAATCTGCCAGAATTTTTCATTCCGTGGTTGCATCATGTCCTGGTATATATGATCTGCTACAGTCTTCACATATGGTCCAATCTGTTCTTTTACTTCATCAGGCAAATGTCGGGTTTGACAGAATTGAGGGTTATCAACCCTATTCATCATCATATTATCACCAAATATACCATTATCCTTCATCCACTGTACTGTATTATGTAAATCCAATATACCAAGAATACTTGGTGTTAAAGTACAATACAACCTACCTTGTTTGTTTATAGGGGTATGTAGATAATCTCGTATTTCAAATACGTTCTTGACAGTACTTTCCCAATCTGTAGGATATCTTAACCAATGGTTACGTTCACGTAACCCATCCACTGACCATTGAAACTCTGTCCACCTAAAAGCATCAATATACTTTTTCATCTTACTAAGATGAGTATGTGTCATATTTGAAACATACCCCAATTCAATACCTTTCGCTTCACCTGATTCGATTAATTCATCTAGAAGTTCAAAATGCGATTTCATCAGCATTGGTTCTCCACCACAGAAGACCATAAACCGAATATTCTTCGCATGTTTAATAATATCATCTTTAAATGAACGCCATTGTTCTGGATTTACCTTTTTAACATCCCTATCAACAAATGAATAGCGTTTTAATAACCCCAACCATTTTGGATCTATCTTACCAAGTTGTTTTACTGCTTGTTCTCTACCACTAGAGTTTTCTACCTGACACTCATAACATTGAAGATTGCAGTAGTTACCAAACGCATTTAATTCTAACTTAATGAACCTATGCTCTGTTTCAACCATATTTCCTTCTTTATCAAAGTTTTGCAAACAATCCATAATAAGTGGATTACTCATTCTTGGTGACCATCCACTTTCTTTCTCACTACGCCAGCATAAATCGCAAGCATGCTTCAATCTAGGGCTTTTCTTACCCAATATCATTTCTTTTCGCAGTACAGTAAAATCTTCTCCTTTAAAATGCCCTATAGGATCTGTGTTCTGAGGACCATTTGGGGTCATAGTCCTAGACCAGCAACATGGTTGATAATTTATTCCAGTACCATTCCTCAACTGCTGAAATGGTAGGTTACACATAACCTTACTATTCTTTATGGACTCATACTCTTCTTGAGTCCATATAGAATTAGGGTTTTTATTCAAATCCATTTAAAATACTCTTACATCATATTTTGTAGAGAATGCTACAGCATCATCTATCGTATTTATTATGGGCATGCCACGAATGTTTAATGATGTATTCAAGAGGACAGGACACCCTGTTCTTTCGTACCAGCACTCCAGTATGGGTCTAATGACGCTAGAAGAGATCTTAGGGACAGTTTGGACTCTTGCAGTGTTATCGACATGTATGCATGCTGGAATGGCACTACCACGCTTTGCAGAGTACACATAAGACATGTGCCTTGACTGCCTAGGCATATCAAAGTAGTCTACTGCATGCTCTTCTAGTATTGCTGGTGCAAATGGTCTAAATCTTTGCCTTTTCTTAATATCATTTACTTTTCTCTTGTTCTCCATTTTTCTCGGATCCGCCAATAGACTTCTGTTACCAAGAGCCCTAGGACCAAACTCAGCACGACCATTTGCAACACCAGCGAGTCCAGTTTTGAGGATTTCTTCGACAACTTCTTTAGGATCACACGGTTTCTCTATATTATAACCTAAGTACGGACTAAATGGAACTCTTTTACCATAAGAAAGCAAAGCAGCACCCAATGACCCACCAGCATCGCCAGGATTAGGCATAATCCATAAGTTATCATCACACTGCACTTGCAACTTAGAGTTAGCAACGCAATTCAATGCAACTCCACCCCCATAGCAAATATTATCACTAAACTTAAGAGCAATCTTGAATATCTTACTTAACTCCTCCTCTAACACTACTTGAGCACTAGCAGCGATGTCTACAGGGTCTCCATTTATCGGTCTTCTTATACCTTTGTGATTATTTACCCATAATTGTCTCCGTAATCGCTTGGTATGACAGGGTTTTCCAAAGGCACTCATTCCCATGAAGATATATTCTTCATCTAGGGGTTTTAGACCAACATAATCAGTTAAAGCAGAATACCAGAGTCCAATAGACCTTGGATAACACATATTCCACTTTTTATAGTATTTCGCAACTCCATTTTCATATTTCGCCTTCCATATACTTGCAGTATCCCATTCTCCAATACTATCTACTACTACACAAGCTGCCTCGTCATATTTTGACGTTTGAAACGCAGCAGCAGCATGTGATAAGTGATGATAGTGATTAACTGTCGGTTTTAGTGCTAAAGCACGTTCTTTTTTCGCAGTATCAAATTGACCTGCAAACCATTGACGTGATCTTTTGAGAAATCCAGTTTTTTCGTAAAATGCTATAGTATCATCGCCATTTAGTTCCAACGCTAAAGTCGCTTGTTCAGCAGTTAAGTGTTTATCATGCTTTTTACGAGAATATCGTTCAGCATGACTAGCATATGTAATACGCCCATTCTTTAGAACTGAAATGGCAGCATCATGAAAACCTTCACTAAATCCAATCATTCCTCGTAAATGTATGGATCACTTTTACGAAGTTTTCTCATCTTCTGCCAATGTTTGAACTTTTGAATCAGTTTGTTGAACATTTTTTGGTAATAATGAAATAGTAGTAGAACCATCAGGGTGGTCTACTTTAGTTATATAGTGATGTGGAAATGCTTTATGCAAAGCATCTTGCTTAGTGAGTTTTTTAACCCAAGTCAGGGTACTTTTCATTGACGACCTCAATAATTTTTTTAGCGATAAGTTCATGTCCTAATGCAGACGGATGACCGCCTGTTCTATTTACCTCACCTTTTAAATCATACATCTTACAGTATCTAGGATTTTTAAAATCCCCAGCTCTACCCAATACATTATTTCCACCCTGTAAAAAGAAATCTACAGTATCACTACGATCTTTATATGCAATTTCATTCTTTGAAGTATTCTCAAAGGGTCGCTTTCCCATTATAACATATGGTATATCTCTAAACATGTGTTTAAAAGCATATTGATGCAACCACCAATTCTCTAAGGATAATATTTCAGAATAAACATGAAGATAGTAAGCATCTGCTATTTCTTGCAATTCTTTCTTTCTAATATCCCATCTTGGGTTCAGATCTTCTTTATGAACAAATGCGTCTATAAGATCTGGTAATAAAGTTTTTTTAGAATATCTTTGTCTTACTTCTAAACTTCTTTCATTATTCGATCGTTTATTATTTGCAGATATAGATTGAATATATCTTTCTGGGTGTTCTATATCTATTCTACTAGGTTCTGTTAATTGAAATATAACAAGATCATACTTTTGACCTGTCCATTTAGCAGCATTCTTAGATTCTGCAAGAGTTCTTAAAATCCACTGATTACTTGCTCCACATTTAGATTTATTGATTACTTCACAGTTATAATGCTTTGCTAATAGATTACTATACCTTTTCTGTTCTCTTTCGGATCTTATAGACCTATCTCCCAAATCAAATTGGGTAAGTACATCAGATTGCTTTACATGCTGCCATTCTAACTCATCACCAAAAGAAAAACTACAACCACTAAGCAATATTCTCATCGTTTTTAATAGTAATGTCTTCAGGTTGATAATGTGTTTTAATACCAGCAGATATCATCTGTCTCATCTTTGTTTGGATATCTTCTGCTTCTTTTTTGCTAAGATGGTGAAAAGCTTGCTTTTCATCAAGGTAGACACTGTACATCAGTTCTCCTTCGATTGAAAGTATTTATGATTATTTTAACACACTAATGATATAGTCTGCTAGGTGCTGATGTGCTTCAGCAGTTGGATGACCTAGTGGTAATGTCTCCTGATGACCCTTTAATAGGAAATCACTTTCAGAAACACCCCAAATAAACCTAGGTTCCCTATCAATATGGTCTTTCCATATACAAGGTAAGTAGTATTCACTTATTGCCCAATCATCATGGGTAATAAAGCAATATGGAATCCTTCTTTTGATACATTCTTGCTCTAACAGGTAATAGTTCTTCCAAAGGGCATCCATACCCAACTGGGGGTGGTAATACCTTTGATAAAACCCTTTCCACTTTCTAGGGGTCTGAACAGTAACACATTTATACGGGTCTTTGTCAACATGGTCAATATCTACCTTCATTTTTATCCCATTCTCAGTCGTTGCTTCAAACTTCTTTCCTGTATTGGGTTCATACCCATCTAAACGACTTGTGACAGTAAATTGAATAACCATAGCATCACATTCATTGGTTCTTAACCAATCCATTGTAGTTCTAGCAATTCCATCATTACTAATTCCACGTTTTGAGATATTATGATCTACTGCACCAAAATGTTTAGCAACTTGTCTAGAATATCTCTGCTGATAATGTGAATCTAGTTCATCACCCCAACAAAGTGAGCAACCGTTAAATAGTATACTGTTATATGTCATAATGTCGGTACATCAACATTGGGATCCCCTTGAAGCCTGCTTAGTTGGAAAATCCTATAGTCCTGAGTTCTATAGTTATATAGAGAACCCAAAAATACGTAATGCATTTGAAAAGATAGCAATAGAAACAGAAGAAGACTACCAGAAGATCATATCTAAGTTAGAAGAGTTTAATGTAGAAGTCGTAAGGATGGATGTTGGTTCATATGAGGACTATTACGATAAGGAAAAGGATAAAAACGATTTATGCAGGGTTTGTCCACCCATGCAACCAAGAGATTTCACTGCAATGGTGGGAGATCGCTTTTTTATGCCTGGACCTGACTTTTGCAACCCCAATAATATAGAAGGTATCTATTGGGGTATGCTTGATGACTGGAATAAAAGTCCTGAACGACTACATGATGAAGAAGTCATGTGTAAGTTCATTTTGGACGCTATGCAACCTGGTAGACCTCATGACCTCAAAGGATCTTGGAATGAAATAAGAGAAAACTGGAAAGATGACCTATTAAAAAACGGATCAGGTTTCTTAAGTCACTTAGATATAGACTCAGCGAAGAAATTGATACTTGCTGCTGAAAGAAACACTATAGGATCTAATGCTAGGGTTAACAGAGACCTTTTCTATGACGTTTGGAACCCTGTTCGTAAATGGTGTGACGATAATGGTATAGAAAAGGTTTATGACCAGTATATTAACAGTGCAACCATGTGGAGGATGGGGAAAGACCTATATTTCAGTCTAGTTAACATAGTTAATTACATGAACAGAGATCATTGTGTATCAAAGTGGCAAAAAATCTTTCCAGATTACAATATTCACGTTTTAGACGAACCAGGACACTGTGATGGTGGTATGCATCCAATAAAACCTGGTCTTATTGCATCAACTAACTCCTATGCTACTCCTAAATTCTTTCCAGGTTGGGATATTGTCGAAGTTGACCTACATTGGGATAAAATGGAAGGATGGAGAAACATTAAAAACAAAAATAAAGGCAGATGGTGGATAGAAGGTGAAGAAGACAACAAAGAATTGGAAGAATTTATAGATTGTTGGATGAATGACTGGGTAAATTATGCAGCAGAGTCAGTTTTTGATGTAAATATGTTAATCATTGACGAAAATAACGTAATTTGCAATAATTACAATGAAAACCTGTTCAAAAAGTTCGATGAGTATAATGTTACACCCCATGTTATCAATTTCAGACATAGATATTTCTGGGATGGTGGATTACACTGCATCACAAGCGATCTCAAGCGAAAAGGAGAAAAGGGAGACTTCAGTTATATAAAGAATAAAAAAGATTCGTAACAATGGTTACCTTAAATGAATAAAAATCGTTATGATAGCAAGACTCCTCGTCTTCTTATATCAGCAGGGACAGGTTGGAGTGCTACAACTCCATTATTATACACGTTGGCAATAGCAAATAGGTATTGCCATCCTAGTTACTGGAAAGAATCTGAATATTTGACAGCAATAGACGGTCCTAGACATCAAAAATACTTAGATAAGTACAAAGAAGAGAACTCAACTGCCGAAGAAGAACGAATAAGGAATGAAGGTACAGCAATTTCTTGGAATAAACACCCAGATATATCAGTTCACTCCAAATATATCACTCTCAGTAAGCAAGATAAGATAAATTGGATGACTCCACCCTTTACAATTCAAAAATATTGCCATTTTTATAGAAATCATTGGTTAGGATTGCAAGAAAATAGCAAATATCAAGCAGTTGCTGACTTTTCTAATGCAAATTTTGCTTTACCAGAAGAAAAAGTTAAAAAATTCAAGCCATTTTTGAATGAATGGTTTGATACTAAGGTTATAATGATTTTTAGAGACCCAGTTAGACGGATTTTTTCAGAATTTCAGTCCAGATACTATAGAAGACACTTCGGAAGAGTCTATCCAAACGCTATGACATACTTAAGTAACTATCTTGATCGGTCAATTCCTGAAGATTGTGAATATATCAAGCATTATAAGAAATGGAAGAAGTATTTTCCTACTCATCCTATAGTAATGGAAGAATTTTGGGACGGAGAAACCGAAAATCTATCAAATTTTCTAGATTTTAACATTAAAGACATCTACCCTAACTGTTATTGGCCAGAATGTGGGAACGCAGCACCAAAATATGACGGATTAAGTGACCAATACTTATCAGATCGTGAAAATATGACACCACAATTTTATAAAAAAATTAAAGATAAGTTATTACCAGAATATGAAGCATGGTATGACGAATTTGGTAGTTTACCAAAGACTTGGGGTAAACATATTTACCTATAAATAAAGAAAGATTCGTCATGTTCATGCGAACACAAAATAAAGAGAACTACTATTACCTGTTCTGGGTAGTAGCAATGGTTGCATTTATAATACCGCAGGTATTTACTGCCTATGGTATAATTAGAATAACTGACTTTTTATCAAAACCTATAGCAGTTGAGGTAGTTAAATGAGTTTACCATGGTATATTGACCCCGATAAGATTGATGGTACAAATGAGAATGGTGCATTAGTTGCAAAAAACATAAGAGGAGACGATTCTGTTGCAGAAGCAGTATTTCAATATGGTGTTAATATCAATGCGGATTATGTTCCAGAGGACGTTATAAACAGATTTCATCATTCAGGGATGAAAATGATTGATGAAGTCAATGCAATGGAGAAGGATCTAATCATAGACTTGGGTTGTGGGTTTAATCCTTTTATAAAGTATATAAAAAACTGTATAGGAGCAGACGTTTTACCTTATAAAGATATAAACATACAGTCAGATTTTGCCCATACTCCTTTCATAGACGATTGTGCTGATGTATGCTTATGCTTAACAGGACAGTTCTTCCGTTTTATTAATAATGAAAAGGCATTAACTGAAATAAGACGTATTGCTAAAGATGGTTGTATAATATATTGTAGAACTCCAAAGCAAAAATTCCGTAAATTAAAGAAAAAGATTTTGGGTACAAGGAGAGCTAATGATGCCCTATTAGCAAAAACAATGGGTGAAAAATATGGGTTTGAAATAAGAACAGAGTTAGAAGTTGAAATACCAGCTTATACAGTCTGTCAAACATGTCTTCAAAAGCATACAAAAGCATACTTAAAAACAATCCCTACACAACATTATCATTGGACTTGGACAGTACGTAAATGAGTCCAACATATCATCACATAATAATTGGATAATAACACCCCTTAACCTTCCCTTAATTGACATATCAACATAATTTGATATAATATCCTATATAATAAAGTTTATTCAAAAACTAATGAAAGCATTCGCAGTTGTCCTGCTGGCACTTGGTGTATCAGCACCAGCATTTGCAGGTCCATACGTATCCACTAAGTCTGAATTTAAAGGTGACGAGGATGGATACAGCAAAGCAGCAAACCAAATAAGAGTCGGAACCACTTTTGATATTGGATTAGGTAACTCATATGTTGAAGCAGGTGGTGGTATCACATCTCCTGATAGTGGTGATGCTGAAGGATTCAAGGTTGCTGAAGTTGGATCAAGTTTTAAGTTAACAGACTCACTTTCTGCTAAAGCAAAGTTTGAGCACAAGTGGTCTCCCGATGACGAGAGAGACTGGAAATTTGAAGTAGCAACTAAGTACAAGTTCTAAAGACTATACAATGAAAAAAACTCTACTAATCGCAGCAGC
>MDTB01066792.1_pt1 | contig 35350 bp, 28 predicted proteins | sample 811161 | NCBI WGS metagenome assembly MDTB01 (sample SAMN05326650, study PRJNA326480) | marine metagenome | isolation source: seawater | place: Mediterranean Sea | collected 2009 | reverse complement strand
CATCAACTGCAAATAGTCGATCACAATCAAACCAATCCCATACCGATTCTTCAACCGCCGCGCCCGCGATCGCAACTCAACCGCCTCCAACCCCGGCGTATCATCGATATAAATCTCCGCCTTCTCCAACGTATCCACCGCCCGCGTCAAACGCGCATGCTCATCCGTTGTCATCCGCCGACCCCGCATCCGCTCCGAAGAAAGCTTCGCATGCGAAAAAAGCATCCGCTTCACCAACTGCTCACGAGACATCTCTAAACTAAAAACCGCCACCGGCACCGGATCTCCATGCAAACCCAGCGCCGCATTTTCCGCAATATTCAACGCCAACGACGTTTTTCCCATCGCCGGGCGAGCCGCCAAAACAACCATATCCGTATTGTTCAATCCACCCAGTCGTTCATTTAATCCGATGTAACCCGTCGTTACCCCCGACATCAACTGATTCGGATCACGATTCTCAATCTCCGTAAAAGCCGAACGAACCGAATCTTTCCAAGGCGGAACCTCTTGCTCACCACTACCACTCAGATCAAACAACGCACCCTCAGCCTCACCAATCAGCAAAGACGCTTCCTGTTCATCCAAATAGGCCGACTCAATGGTCTCCACCGACTTCTCAATCAATCGCCGACGTAGATATTTTTCCTGAACAATATCGCAATAATGCTCCACATGCGCCGGAACCAGCGTGCTATCTTGCAGCTCAACCAAATAATCATAGCCACCCACCTTATCCAAGGCATCATGCTCTTTGAGCCACTGACCGATCGTCACCGCATCCATCGGAATGTTTGCCTGACTCATATCTACCAACTGCTCAAAAAGCAATTGATGACGCCGATCATAAAAAGATTCGGCGCGCATCCGGCGCGCCAATGATTTATCAATCGATCCCGTCGGATCCAATAAAATGGATCCTAGAACCCCCCGCTCTGCTTCTGCACTATGCGGAGGGATTCTCAGCGAGCCTGCCTCGCCCGGCATCATTTTTCTTCAACAATCCAAACCTTGAGAGTCGCTTCCACTTCCGCATGAAGCTTAATCGCCACATCAAACACACCCACTTCATGCAGAGGCTGGTGTAATTTGAATTTCGAACGCTCTATTTCAAGACCTTCAGCCGCCAATTTTTCAGCCAACTGCGGCGCACCAACAGAACCAAACATCTTGCCGTTCTCGCCCACCTTCACTTCAATCGTACATTCCAAGTCAGCCACCTTCTTGGCGATCTTCTCAGCAGCACCTTTCTCCGCTTCCAATTCAACCAAGCGAGCAGCTCGTTTTTTCTCAACCTGACGTCGACGACCTTCCGTTACCTCAGTCGCATATCCCTGAGGAAAAAGATAATTCCGCGCATATCCATCCGCGACCTTCACCACATCTCCCTCGATTCCCAAGCCTTCAACTTGATCCACTAATAAAACTTCTACTGCCATGACCTTACTCCTACCGTAATAATCCCATTGTCCGCGCGCTACGAATTGCTTTTTTGATTCGACGCTGCTGCTGGGCATTCGCACCCGTCAACCGACCCGGTAAAATTTTACCTCGATCCGTCATGAATTTTTTCAACAACTCAGCATCCTTATAATCAAACCGAGTAACTCCGCGTAACAACTCCGGATCACTCTTATATTCATCATTATCTCTACGTGGCATATTCCTACTCCTTAAAAAAATTAATCTACTCTATTAAAACGGCACATCATCATCGCTCGGAGGCAGCACAACCGGAGCCGGACCTGCCGACCCGCCGCCTGTATCGGAAGCCGTACTACCACTTCCACCCCCTGCACTCAAAAATTGAACGCGCTCAGCCCGGACCCGCAACTTGCTCCGCTTTTCGCCCTGCTGACTTTCCCATTGATCAAACTGCAACCGACCCTCCACAAAAACAGGAGATCCCTTCTGCAGATACTCCGTTGCGGTTTCAGCCTGACGACCCCAAACCACAACATCCACAAAACAGGTTTGCTCAACCGTCTCCCCCGCCTTGTTCTTAAAACTCTCATTAACCGCTAAACCCAGATCCGCCACCGCACTTCCCGAAGGCGTATATTTCAACTCCGGATTGCGCGTCAGATTTCCCATAAGCATCACACGATTAAAACTAGCCATTTTTTACCCCTCGCCTGAAGCCTCAACCACCGCCGCATCCGCAACAGGATCAATCGACCTAAACTGATGACGGAATACATTCGTACCCAATTTCAAGCGCACTTTAAACGCATCCACCTGATCCGCATCCAGCGAAAAAACCAACACCACATAATGGCCGCTCTTTTGCTTCTTCATCGTCCGAGCAAACTGTTTCTTGCCCATCCGAACAGACGAATCCAACGATCCACCCAACTTCACCAACTCCTCCTTCACAAGCTCAACCGCCTGATCCAAGCCCTCTTCAGCCAAGGCTTCCGGAAAAATAAATAATCCTTCGTATACTTTACTCAACGTCTTTCTCCTTCTACTGCATCTTCTAACGTGCAGCCATTATATCGACTCATGGTCAGATTCGGACCGATTGAAAAGAAGCTTTCTACCGCATCCGCCGCCCGATCGACAACCTTTTCCACTTTTAAATCCTCATCCGCCCGAAAGCGGCCCAACACAAAATCAATCATTTGTTCCCCTGCCGGACGAGGGCCAACCCCCACTCGCAACCTCGCAAACTGATCCGACTGAAGCCAATCTATCATCGAACGCAACCCATTATGTGTTCCCGCCGATCCTTTCGTCCGCACCTTTAACGAACCCAATTCAATTTCCACATCATCCACAATCACAATCACATCATGGATCTCAATCTTCCACCGCCGCATCGCCTTCCAAACCGCCTCCCCACTTCGATTCATGAAAGTGGTTGGCATCAGAAGGATTGCAGCTTCATCTCCACACCGCGTTTGAACGCGGCGCCCCGGAAACAAAAATCTTTTTTTTAATGCCACCGCCTGTCGACTTGCCAAACACGTTACCACATCAAATCCTATATTATGGCGCGTGTGCTCGTATTCCGGACCCGGATTACCCAATCCAACAACCAGCTTCAAAATAATCTATCCCCTCTACTCCTCGCTCGGCTTTTCCGTAATCACTTCCGGCTCTGCCGCGGCATCTCCATCCTCGTCTTCTTCTTGCACTACCCTCGGCGCTGAAACGCCCGCCACCACAGCATCCGCATCGCTCAACACCGTGATCTTACTACCCAGTTTTAAATCCGACACATGAATCGAACTCCCAATCTCAAGCTCAGATACATCCACATTAACCATCTCAGGCAGATCCCCTGGCAAACATTCCACCAAAATTGTGTGCATCACATGGTCGAGCAATCCGCCCACCTTCACCCCTTCAGGCTCTCCTTCCAATTCCAAAGAAACTTCCACCTGAAGCGTCTGGTTAGCCGCCACCCGCTGAAGGTCTACATGCACCAACGCACCCGAAACCGGATGATGCTGCACATCTTTAATCAGCACAGATACAGCACCCTCACCTTCCAAATCAATGTCTACCAAAATCGTCTCCGAAGCATGATGATGCAATACTTGCTCCACCACATGCGTTTCCAACTCAACCGACAACGGATTCGAATCAATTCCATAAACAATACCCGGCAACGATCCCGCACGACGCATACGACGCGATGCCGATGTACCCTCTAAACTACGCTTCTTCACACTAATTTGCTGTGCTTCCATTTTCTTCTCCTACTTCTCAATCTCAAACAGCGAACTAACTGACTGACCATTGTGAATGCGAATAATCGCCTCCGCCAACAAATCCGCCACCGACAAAACCGTTACCTGAGAATCATTCCCCCAATCCCGCTGCGGGATCGTATTCGTTGTCACCAACTCAACAATAGGTGATTCTTGCAATCGTGAAATTCCTTTTTCCGCCAACAACGAATGGCTCACCGCCGCCCGTATCGACTTGGCACCCGCCCGCTCCAATAATTTAGCCGCCGCACACAACGTACCCGCCGTTGAGGTCATATCATCCACCAACAACGTATTGCGACCCGTCACATCCCCTACCAAATGATTCGCAACCACATCCTCACAACTTTTACGCTGCTTTCCCACCAAAGCAATGCCCGAATCAAGCATCTTCGAATACGAATCAGCCATTTTCAGTCCACCCGCATCTGGCGAAACCACCACAAGATCTTCCAATTTCAATGCTCGCAAATATTTCACAATCACCGGAGACCCATATAGATGATCAACCGGAATATCAAAAAAGCCCTGAATCTGTTGCGCATGCAAATCCACACAAATCACGCGATTTGCACCCGCCGCCACGAGCAAATTCGCCACCAATTTCGCCGTAATCGGCACCCGCGGCTGATCCTTCCGATCCTGCCGTGCATATCCATAATAAGGAAGAACCGCCGTAATCCGCTGCGCCGACGCCCGCTTCGCTGCATCAATCATAATCAGCAGCTCCATCAGCATATTATTTGGCTCCATCGCCACCGACTGCACGATAAAAATATCATCGCCCCGAACATTATCTACAATCTTAACAAAAATTTCACCATCCGGAAAACGCGTGATATCTGTTGCACATAGATCCACCCCTGCCGAAGCCGCTATCAGCTCAGCCAACTCGGGATGTCCCGTACCTGTCAAGATCTTCATCATCAATCATTATCCTGCTATATGGTTGCCCGACCAGGGTTTGAACCTGGACCATATGAGTCAAAGTCACATGTGCTACCATTACACTATCGGGCACTCTTCAATCATACAAAAAAGCGAGCACACCGTTCGAATGCCGCCTCTTCCCCTTATTTCAAAAGAGCCGCAAACCCTATAAATCCAACGCCCTCGCGTCAAGCACGCAAAGCGGCATTATCCACCTATCCCTCGCAACAACCCATAGGCAACCAACAACACAAACGCAATCCCGATTTCAATCCAGACCCAACGCCGTAAATTAAATGACCCAAGCCGCCCCAGCCAATGGTCATAGAAAAGAAGTCCGATCGACCCATCAATCAACAGCAAGATGCCACACCAAAACAACCCCGCCAACCCCATGCCTACTGCACCTGATACGCAACACCCGTCAGAGATTCAATCGCCCGTTCATACGCCCGCTTCTGCTTACGCGTCTGCTGACGAATCCCCTTGATTTGATCCCGATAACCGCCCCAATCCAATCCAAACGAGGCCCCCAGATGTTGCTTCTTCCCAATCGCCACACTCGGATCTACCGAAGCCAGATCATCCAACTCCTCCTTCACCCGATCATACGCATCCCGGAAAGGCACTCCTTCTGCCACCCACTCCAACGCCCGATCCGTAGCAAAAACCTCCGGGGAGAAGCCCGCAAGCAACGCCGCTTTATTCACCGTTGTTTCCGCCAGCATCGGAATCATCACCTGCAAAGAAGCCCGCGTAACGGCCAACCCCTCCATAAACGGCTCCTTCGCCTCCTGCAAATCGCGATTATATCCACTCGGAGCCCCTTTCACCAAATCATAAACAGCCAACTCCGCCGCCTTCACCCGCGATGCTTTCGCCCGCACCAACTCACAAACATCCGGATTTTGCTTCTGCGGCATAATCGAACTTCCCGTACAAAACGCCGGCGGAAGTTTAAAATAGTCAAACTCAGGCATCGTAAAGATCATCAAATCTTGAGCCAATCGTGAGAGCGTCAGCATAATCTGACTCATGCCCCCCAACACCAGCCCCTCCAACTTGCCTCGACTATTGTTCGCATACAGCACATTGTGCGTAGCCCGCGAAAAACCAAGCAACTTCGCCGTCAACCCCCGATCAATCGGAAGCGGAACCCCATAACTAGCCGCCGAACCCAACGGCGACTGATCATTCATCTCAAGCAGATGGAACAGACCCGCCGCATCATCCAGCAAACTTTCTGCATGAGCCGTCGCCCAAAGACCCACACTCGAAGGCATCCCCGGTTGCATGTGCGTGCGCCCCACCATCGCAACCCCTTCATGCTTCTTACCAAACCGAACCAACACCTCCGCCAACGCCGCCACTTCCTCAAGCGTATGCCACAGCTGCTCCTTCGCAAATAATCTCAAATCAACCGCAACCTGATCGTTCCGACTCCGGCCCGTATGCACTTTTTTTCCTAAATCACCCAGCTCCGACGTCAGCACTCGCTCCACCGCCAAATGCACATCCTGATCACTCAATCGAATCTTAAACGACCCCTTCTCCGCTTGAGCTCGGATCGTATTCAGCGCCTCAATTACTCGATCACGTTCCGCCGTCGAAATCACAGGCGGCTCAACTGGCATCGCCGCCAACATCGTCACATGTGCCGCCGTTCCAATACAATCCACCGCCACCAACGAACGATCTAATTCCACATCCCGACCCGCTGTGTAAGCCAACACTTGACTATTGATCATACCCACTGTTGTTTTTTTATTGCTCATCATCCACTTCCTCGTTGGCACATTGATACACGATTGAGAAAGACATGCAAAAACTATATCCGCCCTCAACGCCCTTCTGATTCAAGCCAAAGCGTCATCGGCCCATCGTTCAACAACTCCACCTGCATATCCGCACCAAAACGCCCCGATTCAGGATCCGCACCCAACCCCCTCAACGCCTTCAAAAATTCAAGATACAGTCGCTCCCCCATTTCCGGCACAGCCGCTGCAGTGAAACTCGGACGATTCCCCTTGCGACAATCACCATATAACGTGAATTGACTCACCACCAAAACGCGCCCCGAAACCTCCGCCAACGAACCATTAGTCCGCCCCTGATCATCTTCAAAAACACGCAACTTCAGCAACTTGCTCGCCAAATGAGTCACATCCTCAGAGGTGTCGTTCAATCCCACCCCCACAAAAACCAATAAGCCGCGCTCAATCGAGCCCACACACACCCCATCCACCGCAACCGAAGCCCGGCGAACCCGCTGAATTAACAGCCGCATGCCACCACTACTCCGTCACATGCGAAACACGGAACGTAGGCAAGCGATTCAAAAGAGCCGCCACCTCATACCGCCGTGGCCGCGCCAAATTACCACAAAAATCACGCGCCAACGCATTCAGTCCTTCATTCGAAATATCCCGATCCACCAAATCTAAAATCTCACGCAACGAATATCCCTCATCCACATAACGTAACTTCAGATAATAGAACGTCAAACCAATCGCTCTCAACTGATCCAAAGAAACCAACTGCGAAATATCTTCCGAATCCATGATGGTACGGCCAAATTGCATCAGCCCATCCTCGTCTACTTTCACAAAAACATCATCACGCCCAATACTCGGATCAATCGAACTCGGCATAATCCAACGCAAGCGACTCAACAACGGTGATAGCTGCATGCTAGGCGCTGTAGAAGCTGGACTAATTTCCAACTCCTTCGTCGCCGCCGTAATATCCGACACCACCGACTGGCTCACCTGCAACACCGTATCCGCAACCGGAATATATTCCGCCACCAAATTTGAGCCCGCGATAACAATCGAAACCCCCAACTCATCAACCATCTGTCGCGCACGCGCCGCCAACGAAATATGAGATATCTCACCCAACACGCCGTCTAATCGACTATCCGCCCCCAAAAACGTTGGGCATGATGTCTGCTCATCCATCAACAAAACACGCGCACCCGCCTCCAACGCCTCCATCAAAGAAGCCGCTTGCGAATCAAACGAATCCGCCCAATCAGTCGAAAAATGCTGCTTCGACGCATCCTCACGATAAAACGCAGAAAGATCGACATTTTGAACCGATCGCCCCGGCTCCGAAATAATCTCAACCGCATCTGGGACCGTCACACACTGCTCCCGACCATCCCCACTCACATGGTTATAAATGCCCTGAGCAAGCGCATCCATCAGCTCAATCCGACCTCCATCGGCTTCACCCAAAATAACCGTCAACCCACTCGGCACAACCAATCCATTAACCGTGCCCCCATACGGCGTATCAACCGGCTCGCCCAATCCATCAGCCAGCCCCAAAGGAACTGCATGCTCATAATCGGGTAGGTCACTCAATTCAGCCCGATCTAACAACGAACCCTCCGCCAAGAAAGCCACTTGCCCACTCGAGTTCAAATGCTGTCGCAATCGATCTGCATTATCCATGCTTTGCACAAACGACTCCACCTCCTGTGCATCCATATTACAATACAGCAAACTATTAACCACCGACTCCATCAACTCATCAAAAAGAATCTCCTGCATGCGAACCCCATCCACCGCATACGTCATCACGCCATCCACCAACATCTGCTGCAGAGGCAATTGAATTGCCACTCGTAACTCCACATACTCCCCCGTAACCAAGATCGTATTCCGCGGTAAAATTTTCTGCTCCGGCGAAGTCACCACAATATTGCGCTTCGCCAATCCATGCATATCAAACGAAGTAAGCTGGTCGACCTCCGCACTAAACCCACGCAATAAATAATCTTCTAATGCCGTACGCCGAATGGGACTCTCAAAAAGGACGCTTGGAATTTCCGCAATCGTTTGCGGCACACGAATAGAAAATAACGGCAAGATTTCAGGCCCTTGCACCCGAAATGGATGACACTTAATAACATAGCGCGTGAAATCATAATCACCCACTACCTGCTGATAACTCTCAATTGGCTGACCATTCAACTCATTCAACAATCCAAAAAATTCTTTTTTATCTCTCATCGCGATCTTCCTTCTAATTGGTCTACTGCTATCCCATTTTTAACTGCAAAAAACTCCTAAACTTATGCCTCGTTCCATTCCGCTTGGAAAGCCTCATATTCAATTCTTTTGAAGATAAAATAGAACGCTTTACTGAGAGAATCACTCGACAAAGCTCCCAAGCCAACTAGGATAACGCCCATGATCAACGCCACAACGCCCTTTCAACTTTGCACCCCCACCCACCTGCACATTGGCGAAGGAACCCTTGCCAACTTACCCTCCCTAGCCGCCCAACTACCCACCCCCATCCTCATCCTAACCGGCCCACGCAGCACCCGCCACGAACCCCTCTGGAAATCACTATCCACCCTTCCAGCGCAGCACCTCATTCCACTCGAGAACCAAGGCGAACCCACCGCCGACCACCTTCAAATGCTCACCCAAACCGCTCGAGAAAAAGGCGCCCGCTCCGTCATCGCCATGGGCGGAGGCAGCGCCATCGACATGGGCAAAGCCCTCGCCGCCATGCTCACCAACCCCCAACCCCTCACCACCTATCTCGAAATCATAGGAGACGCACAACCCCTCGACCACCCACCCGCCCCCATGATCGCCATTCCCACCACCGCCGGCACCGGTGCCGAAGCCACCCGCAACGCCGTTATCGCAATCCCCGAAGCCAATGTAAAAGTCAGCCTGCGGCATCGTTCCATGATTCCAGACAGCGTCATTGTCGACCCAACATTAACTCTCAGCACGCCCCCACACATCACCGCCGCCACCGGACTCGACGCCCTCACGCAACTCATAGAAGCCTTTTGCTCCAACCGATCCCACCCACTCACCGACGCCCTCTGCCGCAGCGGACTCACCCAACTAGCCAACGCACTCGAAACCGCTTATCACGAAGGCGACCATCTAAGAGCTCGCTCCACCATGGCCTATGCTGCTCTCCTCAGCGGCATCGCACTCACCCACGTTGGACTCGGCTCCGTTCATGGATTAGCCGGCCCCCTAGGCGGGCGCCTTGGAACGCCCCACGGCGAAATTTGTGCCACCCTCCTGCCCACCGCCATTCAGACCAATATCCACGCCCTCCACGAACGCCAACCCAACCATTCCGCCATCGCCAAATACGATGAAGCCGCTGCCCTCATCCTCAACCAACCCAATGCAAACCATCACCATCTCTGCGACTGGATTCAAGAAATGCTCATCAACATGCGCATCCCTACCCTCCAACAAGCCGGACTCACGCCCGACCAATTCATTCCCACGCTCCAACAAGCACAAAAAGCCACCAGCATGAAATGCAACCCCATTGAACTCACACAAAACGAACTCAATCACCTACTCGAAAAAGAAGGCTCTCGATGATCCCCCCCAGCTTCGGTCTCCTCAACACCACCATTCTTGCCCTCTACCTAACTGGCATGCTTCTCATCGGATGGCTTTTCTCCCGCCGCAAACAGAATGCCGACCAATTTTTCCTCGGCGGACGAAACCTCCCTTGGCTCGCCGTCGCCATGAGCATGTATGCCTCCCTCACCAGCGCCGTCACCTATATCGGACTCCCCGCCACCGCCTACCAAGAAAACATCGCCCTCATCGCCGTCTCCTTCGCCAGTCTTGCCGTTGCCCCCATCATTCTCAAACTCTTCTACCCCTTCTACCATCGCCATCGCGTCACCACCTCATACCAATTCATCCAACAACGCTTTGGCCTCCCTGCGCAACGAAGTGTCGCCACCCTCTTTGTCCTCAGCCGTCTCGGCTGGCTCGGCACCGTTGTCTACGCCCCCGCTCTTGCCCTTGCCGCCGCCACCGGATTTTCCCTCACCACCTGCATTCTGCTCATGGGATTGATCGCCACCCTCTATACCACCCTTGGTGGCATGGCCGCCGTCGTCTGGACCGATGTCCTTCAATTCCTCATCCTGGTCGGTGGTGCCATCTGGATTGCCCTATCCCTCGTTCATCAAATCGACGGAGGAGCCAGCGCTATTCTATCCCACGCCGCCTCAACCGGACGGCTCGACATCTTCGACTGGCCACCCTCCCTCTTCAGCCTATCGCTCCCCATTGTCGCCATCTCCTTCTTCCTGCAACTCATGCAAGAATATGGAACCGACCAAATCACCGTCCAACGCATGATGGCCACCGGCTCTCAACGCAAAACCTTCAAAGCCATTCTATTTAACGCGGGCACCGATCTCGTCGTCATCTCAACTCTGCTCTTTATCGGACTCGGCTTGCTCCGCTTTTATCAACTCAACCCACTCCCCGCCGACATCGCACCCGACAGCCTCATGCCCCACTACATCATTCACCAACTCCCCAACGGCATCAACGGACTGCTCATCACCGCCATCTTTGCCGCCGCCATGTCCAGCATGGACTCCGGCATCAACGCCGTTGCCACGGTCCTGCTCAACGACTATAAAAAACCGAAAAATCACATCGTAAAGAAAGCCCGTGGTATCACCATTTTGCTTGGCATTCTCGCCACTGGCATCGCCTTCTATGTCTCCTCGATTGGCGGACTCATCAAAGCCTTCTACTCCTTCATGGGGCTTTTCAGCGCACCCATCCTCGCTCTTTTTCTGCTAGGAGTACTCAATCGCCGAACGGCATTTCATCATTGGTTAATCGGGCTAGCGGCCTCGCTTCCCTTTACCCTGTGGCTTCAACATGGCCTCGACGCGCATTGGGTGTGGTACTTCCCTAGCTCCTTCGCCGTCGCCTTTGGCGTCAGCGCCATAGCCAGTTGTTTTTCAGCTACGAGCTCAAAGGCGTAACGCCTTTTTTTAGAACAATATTCCCATACTTAGCCGTCGTGCCCGTGATCACGCACGCAAAGGCTTTTTCCGCGCGATCATAAAAAGCAAACCGATCAATCCGCACTGGCGCAGGTGCCTCCGGCACCACCGCACGAATTGCCGCCAGATAATCTGCCTCAACCTGCGGGTCAAGCGTATCGCCCTCTACGGCCGACATCATAATCAGCGGATCAGCATAAGCATCCAACTCAAACAACGGCAAGATGCCCCGCAACAAATCAGGAATCTTCAACCCATCGCCGCGCAACACATGCTGCGGGCAAAACGTAGCGCCCGGAAAATGCGCATCCGCAAGGATAATCTCATCGCCATGCCCCATCTCCGCCAAAATTTTCAACAACTCCGGTGAGAGTATCGGATCAATTCCTTTAAGCATCTTAAGCCTCCAGCTCCTCATCAAAACAGACCGCCACTTTACCGCATTTACCACTCGCCATCAACTCATAGGCTTTCGCCGCATCCTCAAGCCCAAATCGGTGCGTAATTAAATCCTCCGGATGCACCTCCCAGCGCGCCAACCGCTCAAGCAGCTCATCCATACGCCATAAATTAGTCACCCATGAACCATACAGCGTTTTCTGATCATGAATCATATCCCGACTTGGGGCAAAATCAGCACTCAGCGTTCCCCCTTCCCCGATCAACACAATCTTACCCCACTTCCGGGTCGCCTGAATCGCGGTTAAACGTGCTTCATGATGAGCTGAACATTCAACCGCCCGCTCTACTCCATGCCCGCCCGTTAATGCACGCACTTCAGCCTCATTGTCCGGACCGGCCGCCAAAACGGAATCAAATAACTTAAAAGATGCATCCCCCTTGCGTAGCGGAAGTTCCCGTGCGATTTCAATTCGCTCAGGCATCGCCTCAATTCCAATAATATTTTTCGCGCCGAGGCACCGGCACAACATCGCCGCCGCTAATCCAACCGGACCCAGTCCCGTAATCAAAACCGCATCATTTCCACTAATTCCAATCTTCTCCAGGCCCTCATAAACAGTCCCGAAGCCACATGCCACCTGTGCCCCATCCGCATAAGTAAGTGAATCCGGCAAATGCACTAAATCCTTCTCTTCCGCCACAATATACGGTGCCATTCCACCATGCCGTTGCCAGCCATATGCTTTGCGATATTCCTCGCTGGTGCAAGAAATTTGATAACCCCGCCGGCAATCATTACAAACCCCGCAACCGGAAATATGATAAATCACGACGCGATCGCCCGCCTTGAACTCTCGGATTCCTGGACCACACGCCACCACCTGACCCGCCGGCTCATGACCTGCCACCATCTCCTGCTGATATGCCTCCGGGCCCTTGCCCAAATGTTCGTTATAGATACAGCGAATATCCGACCCACAAATCGTTGACGCTTTCGTACGCAACAACACCTCACCATGCTTCAGCTCCGGAATGGCATACTCTTTAAAAGCCACCGAACTATCCCCCGGCAAATACGCACCGATCATCTTTTTAGGTTCACTCATCTTATTCTCCACTCTTAAATTTCCTTATGATTCAATAGACCCATCCAGGTCCCACAACGCTTCCCACCCCGAAGCCGCTTCCCAAAGAAAGACCTGCCCCTTGATCAGTCGACACCCTTTATCGATCGTCGCCATCTCCTGCATTTCTGCATCTGTCAATACCCACTGATCCGACAACGCACATCGCAAATTCGATTCAATCTTTGAAGGCGTCACTGAAAACGGAATCGGCACCACGCCCCGCTGCACCGCCCACTTCAAACAAACCACCGCCGGGTGCACCCCGAGTCGTTCCGCAATACGCACCACAACCGGATCCTCAATATCCACCGTATCGGTCTCCGTCTTATCCCGCTCTGGACGTTTCGGCGACCCAATCGGGCAAAACCCAATCGGCTGAATCTCACGCTGCTCCAAATACTCCACAAACGCCTGCTGTTGAAAATGCGGATGCAACTCCATCTCATTCACCGCCGGCTGAACCTCGCAATCTTCCAATAATAAATTCATCTTCGGAATCGTCATATTAGACGTTCCAATCGAACGCACCAGTCCCTCTTCAACCAACTGCTCCATCTGGCGCCATACCATTATATAATCTGCATGAATATACGGCGTTGAATCCGGACTCCGCGATTCGACTGAACAGCCCGGTGGATGAAAGTTTGGAAACGGCCAATGCACCAAATATAGGTCTAAATAATCGAGTCCTAAATCAGCAAGCGTCTGCTTACACGAAGCAATCACTTCGCCCTCGCCATGCCTATCGTTCCACACCTTCGACGTAATAAAAAGCTCCTCCCTTGGAACACCGCCCTCCAAAATAACTTGAAACGCTTTTCCAATCTCCGACTCATTGCTATACACCGAAGCACAATCAAACGAACGCTGTCCGAACTCCGCCGCATAAATCACCGCATCCGCCACTTGATCCGCTGAATATAAATCCGATCCAAACGTACCGATTCCAATCGCCGGCATCCGCTGCCCATTGTTCAATACTTTAACGGGCACATCGGCAGGATGAATCCCTTGGCTATTTTTTCTGAATTCTATTCTCATTAAACCCTCTTGTGCATTCTTCGCATCCGCATGCTTCAGCGCATATGCTAAGAACGCTTCACTTGAATCATATTTTCATTAAAAGTAAATTATTCACCAGTTTGCTCATTTCCAACTCAAAAAAAGTCCATTCAATAGACAAGCTATCTCTATTTCTCACTCGGATCTAATGTACCTGGTCTCAACCACGGCACCACATACGGCTCCGTCTGTTTCGGATCTGCAAACCGCTCCGCGTAGATCTTAGACTGTTGCACCGCCGCCTCTTTTGCCGCCACCTCATATACCCAATTTGCCTCGATCATACGATTCACCTCCGCCATCCGTTGCTGCGCTTCAATCGGCAGATTTTCATTCACCTGATCCGCTCTCACCGCAACGCGTAATTGCTTAAACTGCTTTTTTAATTCTGCCTGTACTGCCGTGTAATCGGGATGATCATAGACATTATCACTCTCGGTTGGATCTTTCTCCAGATCATACAATTCCCACCCCGCAGGCGTTGATTCCCATGAACGCTCAGAGCGATACCCGCGTACTCCTGCCGTCCCATAAAATTGAATTAACTTATACCGCTTCGTACGCATCGCAATATGCCCCGGCACATCATGATGCGCCATATGCATCCAATACTGATAATATGCTGCTTGTTTCCAATCTTCCGCCTCTTCGCCCGTCTCCAAGATAGAACGGAACGAACGCCCCTGCATATAGTCCGGCACCGATACCCCCGCAAAATCAATCAAAGTAGCAGGAAAATCAATATTCTCCACCAGCGCATCAGACCGAACCCCCATCGGGATCGTTTTCGGATAGCTCACGATCAACGGCATCCGCAAAGAAGGCTCATACGCCCATCGCTTATCTTGAAAATCATGCTCGCCCAAGAAAAATCCCTGATCCCCCGTATAGACAATCACCGTATTTTCCAGCAGCCCCTCCTGCTCCATATACGCAAAAAGCCGACCTAAATTATCATCCACCCCCTTCACACAGCGGAGATATTTTTTCAGATACACATTATACGCTTCCCGCTTCGCCTCCGCATCACTCAACCCTTCATCCACTTCCCAATCCGCATCATAGCTACGTCGGAAATTTCGACGACCAATCGACGTGCCAATCACCCGCTCAAGCTCCCCATCAACCCCACGTGTGGCCACCGAACCCTCTCCGCGCGCCCACAAACTAAGCGGCTCTGGCATCGCAACCTCTTCCAAATAATCATCGTAACGAGGCGCATTTTTAAAATAGTCGTGGGGAGCCTTGAAATGCAACTTTAAGAAAAAGGGCTGATCCCCTTTTCGTCGCGTTGCAAACCACTCCAACGCGGCATCCATAATGCAATCCGTTGAATGGCCCTCCACTCGAAACTTTTTCTTTTTTCCAGTCTCAAAAAACTCCGGATTAAAATATTTCCCCTGCCCAGGAAGCACCTTGTAATAATCAAACGCCGTCGGTAAATCATGCAAGTGCCACTTCCCAATCACCGCCGTCTGATAGCCCGCTCGTCGCATCTCATGTGCCAAATACTGCTTTGATTCCGGCAACGCATCATCCAACGTCAACACCCCATTCAGATGGCTATACTGCCCCGTCATAATACTCGCACGACTTGGCGTGCATATGGCATTCCCACAAATAGCATGGTCAAAAACCATGCCGCTTTTCGCCAACTTATCAAGGTTTGGTGTTGGGTTCAGATACTTGAATCGAGAATCATACGCACCAACAGCTTGCCATGTGTGATCATCAGACATAATAAAAATAATATTGGGCTTTTTAGTCTCAGAATGTTCAAGTTTTTGCATTGCCGAGCCAACCATGCCTGATATCAATACTATGAATATAAGTATCCCATTTTTATTTAGCATGGCTAATTCTCAACACAAATACATGACTACAGGGAGCATTACTTGGATTCAGTTTCGGTAGTTTTATTTCAACATGATTAGAGTGCACTTTGTAATCTAAATTATCCTGTACACCTAACATGGTAATTTCTGAATTTTTACTAAGATTAACGTCATTTAAATAGAACACCCCATTCTCAGGAAGAACTGGAATCAATGCATATAAAGTATCGTCTTTTTTTGTAAAATAACACTCTTTACGGGCTTGCCCCGGTTTCGGACAGGTGGCCATCTCCAAAATGGGATCGGGTATTCCATGATGAAACTCTTCCTTGGTATACGCATAGATCGTTCCCTCGCTCCACTGACAATCCTTTTTCCACCGCCGCGTCCCATAAATCGCTTCGCCATTCACCTCCAACCACTCACCCATTTGGATTAAGCGATCTTCCATAATCACGGGAATACGACCGTCCGCCGTGGGTCCAATATCCAATAAAAAATTACCCCCCCGTGAAACGATATCGCACAGCATCAAAATCAACAGCTCCGCGCTGTTATAGTCATCAAAGGTCTCCTCGCGGTTATAGCCAAACGATTTCCCAATCCCTCGATTCTCCTCCCACAAAATAGAAGGATCTTCGAAACCGGATCCATATTCGGTCGTAAAATAGCCCCCATGCTTTTTACGCACTTGGCCCCAACGATCATTAATCACCACTTCCTCTTTATTCGGCGCCTCATTGAATAGCCAAGCCAACAACGGCTTCGTTTCCCACTTATCATCATCCATCCACCAATCGCCATCTGAAAAGATCACCGCTGGTGAATACAAATTAACGATCTCTTTAAACTGCGGGTTCATGACCTCACGAATATATTTCTTCCGCGTCTGATCGTTCCCTTTTTTCTTCCGCGTTGTCGGCTGATCAGCCTCCGGCCAGTAGGGATTAAACCAATCCCAAATCGAGTAATAGAGCCCCATCTTCAAATCGTCTTCGGCGCGAACCGCCTCCGTCAACTCCCCCACCAAATCTCGTCGTGGTCCCGAATCAACCGAATTCCATGCCATGCCGAAACTCTCCGAAGCCTCTTGGCTCGGCCATAAACAATATCCATCGTGATGTTTAGACGTCAGCACAACATACTTGGCCCCGCTCCGCTTAAATACCTTAGCCCACTCCGTAGGCTCAAACATTTCACACGTAAACTGGTCGCGAAAATCTTTATACTCAACATCCGCCCCATACACTCGATTATGAAAATCATTGATCGCATTTGCACGTCCCACGGCAGCCTGATGTTTCCCAGACTGATCCCCATCCTTCGCATGCCAATACCACTCCGCATACGTTCCACGCGGGGCATAAGCTGGCACAGAATATAAGCCCCAATGAATAAAGATCCCAAATTTTGCATCCCCAAACCACGCCGGATTCTCTCGCTGATCTAAAGATGCCCATGTCGGCTCATACGTCTCCACCTTCGCAAAACTTAATCCACAAAATAAGACGAGAAATACAATCCATCTCTGCTGCTTTTTCATATCTTTATCCTTACCTGTTTTTAAGAACACACATGAGCATCCCGTTTTCATCCATCCGCGAGCCGGACTTCTACACACATAACAAGACGATCCCAAAGCAGGGCATTATCACTCCTCTGTGTAAGAAACTTCCATCACCGTTTGAAGTTTTTTGATCTGAGCCGGCTTAAACAGCCCCTGATCAATCACCAGCGTTTTCACCCCCGACTGCATCAACCAAAAAACCGATGCCGGAAGATCATATAATTCCATGCGCTGCATACTCAACTTTTCAAACTGCTCGGAAAAATGAATCCCTTCAAAATCACGAATATTCGATCCACTCAAATCCAGAGAAACCAGATCCAGAGGCAACAACACATGAAACCCTTCTGAGTAAGGGGCCCGCTCGATCAACGTGCTCTTCGGCAAAGATAAGATCTGATAAGGCGCCTCAGATAAATCCAAATGATAGCCCGTACCGCGCCGCTCCAACTGGATCTGCTCTCCCCATCCAATCGAATCATTGACTACATTCAAAACACCGATCACGATCGCGGTATACGCCTCGGGAGAAATCGCATCGACCCGCTTCATATATTCACGAAAACAAACCGTTAGTAGATTTTTTCTTAAGCTTGAATTTCGATATGAAAATCCCAGCAATCCCGCAAACGCATCCGGCGTTAACAACGCCGCATCATCGGGCTTCATCTCCGCAAATCGTTCACACGTTTTATATAAATTATTATTCAGAGTCATCATGCCCGCTTCATGGAAGCTTGCCAGCGCTTGATGATAGGCTCCCTGCACGAAAAAGAGATAAGCGCGATAGCGATAAAACTTGCTCCGCAAATCCTCATCGATGTCCTCGCGATTCAACTCTCGATTCACCATCAAATGCATTAAATCCACATTCCAGATGTCTCCATCCTCAAGCGAATCAATCAAGAATTTCTGAACATGATCATCCAACTGCCGAGTCAGCTCCGTCTCAGACTGATAGAGCGCCAAATTCTCAATCGCTTCTAGACGAGCCTGCTCGGTTCGATCCTGCAATACCGCCCCCCGTGCCAAGAAAAAAAGAATCATACTTAAAAACAGCACCGAACCCAGCAACAGCACAAAACAAACTTTATGATGCCGTCGCACAAACAGATGCCCCCGCTTAAAAATATGCGCCCGCTCCGCAATCGGAGCGCACCCATTTTGATATCGGATGAGATCATTTCGCAACGCATCAACATCGGCATACCGATCTGCCGGATTAAGCGCCAACGCCTTCATCGCAACTGCACTCAAACTCGTTGGAATCTTTAATTCCGGGCGATGTTGCTGAGGACGATTCAACTCCCCACGCTTTGTCTTCTTCAACAACTCAGCGGTTGAATCTCCATCTATCGGTGGCGCATGCGTTAGAATAAAATACAACAAGCCCCCCAAGCCATACACATCGGTGGCCACACCCACCTCTCGCACCGATCCAATCTGTTCAGGCGCCATAAAACCAAGGGTGCCTCGCCATGCACCAGAATAATTCACATTATTCAACAAATCCGGATCAAACGTATCGCCGCCCTCTTGCACACCCGTCCGCAACACACGCGCCATACCCCAATCAATAAGATAGACACGACCATGCAACCCAATCATTACATTCTCAGGTTTGATATCCAGATGCAAAACCCCACACGCATGGGCATACACCACCGCATCACACACCCGTAAAAAAATAGAGAGCCAACGATCTAAATCCGGCCGTGGATCAGCCGTCTTGATTAATTCATCTAGCGACGTTCCCTCCAACAACTGCATAATAAAATAAGGCTGACCATCAGATTGAACCCCCATCTCATAAATCGGTAAAATCGCCGGATGTTGTAATTTCGCCGCCAGCAACGCTTCACGTAAAAAAGCTTCCTTCTCTTCCAGTGTTTTCACCTCGATCGGCATCGCCAACACCACCCACCGGCCCGCATGCTCATCATAAACACGATAAATCCTTTTCGCGCCCCCTATCATCATAGGTTTAGCTTCATCAAATCGATAGCGAGACCGATTGAGCGACTCCATGATCGGCGCCACAGCTGAATCCTCCTCTAGCGACCCAGAAACCTGCTCAAAATGCTGGTGTATTTGACGACCCAACTCAGCAAAAGACGCATCATCCTGTTCGTAATCACTCATGCTATTGTTCCCATACACTTCACCCAAAAAGAGTTAGCCCTCTTTAACTCAAATAGGTATTGAGCGCAGAAATTTCCTTAAGCAAACTCGCTTTCACCCGACTCCTCAAGCGATAAGCCGTGCTCAATGGGATATCAAAATCAGCTGCAATCTCCTTGATATCCTCCGTAAGCGAACGCTTAAAAACATCAATCGCTTGTTCAGAAAAATAGATCGATACATTCTTAAAAGCCTCTGCCGCAACATGATTATGCCACTCCAACTTAATCACTCGGTCAATATCAGGCTGACTCACACGCGCACCCATAGAGGATTCATGTTCTATAAACGCCTCTTCCCGCCGATTTTCTCGCATCATTGTTCGAAAATAATCATGCACACAATTGCGAACCACCGCCGCCAAATAACTTCGAAACCGATTCATCTTTTCCAGATCAAGCTCCGGCATCTTTTTCCAAAGTTTAATCAAAATCTTCTGATATAGATCATCCACATCCGTCGCCCGGATATTCATCCGATTAATAATCGTATAAATATACCCCTGATATTGCGCAATAAAATCATGCCATGCCATCTCATCGAACTGCTCTTGCAATCGATGCAACAGAGTATCCCGCGTCATATAGACATCTTGATTACAACTATTCATTCTTATAGCTATATTTCATCTGCTCTACATATAAAAGATCATTATCAAATTAACTTAATTTTCTATGAAAAAATGGGAATTATGCCTATCAATGACGTCTCTTCTCTTATCTAAACAACAGGAACCTATCTTATGAAAACAATGATCACATTCCTCCTTCTTCTGAGCTCCATATGCAATGTCTTCGCCACAGAATCTAACGCCCCCACATTTGAAGGCACGGTCTCCTCCTTGCAAAAATATCAAACCGCCGACTGGTTTCGGGATGCTAAATTCGGCATCTACCTCCACTGGGGTGCCTACTCAGTTGCCGAACGCGGCGAATGGTATGCCCGTAATTTATATATCGAAGGAGATAAAGATTACGACTACCACATCAAAACCTATGGGCATCCTTCCGAATTTGGATACGCCGATTTTATCCCCCTTTGGAAAGCCGAAAAATTCGACCCCGACGCCCTGCTCGCTCTCTTCAAAGAAGCCGGCGCAAAATACTTCACGCCCTGCGCCGTGCATCACGATAATTTTGATCTCTGGAATTCAACCCATCACCCATGGAACAGCGTTCAAATGGGCCCCAAAAAAGATCTCATTCAACTCTGGAAAGACGCCACCCACAAAGTCGGCCTCCGCTTCGGTGTAACCACACACCTTTCCCGCAGCTACAGCTGGCTCAACACCGCCAATCAAGCCGACACAAAAGGTAGAAAAAAAGGCATCCCCTATGATGGCGCACAAGGACGTGCTTCCGGCTTATATCCACCCAACGACGGTCAAAGCACCCATCCCCGGGCCCCCCATAACCCGCCCCGATCTTGGCAAGACCACTGGGCAAAACGAATCAAACAACTCATTGATGACTACCAACCCGATCATCTCTATTTCGACTGCGCCGTCCCTTTCCGTGGCCGTGACGAAGGCCGAACCGGCATGGACGTAATCGCCCACTTTTACAACCAACGCCCTGAAGGCGTCATGTGCATCAAAGAACGCCCCTGGCAAGGGCTCTATGCCGATGGCATAGCCACACTTGATTATGAACGCGGCAAAGCCGAATCCATCCTCACACACCCCTGGCAGACCGACGACTCCATCGGTTCATGGGGATACAACCCCGACCGTCCCTACATGAAGCCCGGGCTCGTCATCGATAAAATCATCGACATCGTCTCGAAAAACGGAAACATGCTGCTCAACATCCCCATCAAAGCCGACGGCACCCTCGACAACGAAGCCACCCAACTCCTCCAAGAAGTCGGTCGTTGGTTTACCATAAACGGAGAAGCCATTTATGGCACACGCCCCTGGTATATGTTTGGTGAAGGCAAAAACCGCATTGACCCCCACGACTTAGAATCAACCCTCACCTTCCGAGACTTCCGATACACCACCAAAGACGGCGCGCTCTACGCCTTCGTAATGGAATGGCCTAAAAAGCATCAAAACCCCATCATACTTCCCAACCTCACCATCATGAACCAACGCATCAGCGCCATAACATCCGTTGAGCTCCTCGGTCATGATGATTCAATCGAATGGGAAAACCATGGCGACGGACTCCACGTCACCTTCCCAAAGAAAAAACCCTGTGATCATGCCTATGCACTAAAAATCAGATTTGCCAAACCCATAAAATCTGCGTTATAAATCCGCATTTAAACCGAGAACGAAGAGAGAGAGATAGAAGAATTCATCATGAGCCAATCCAAAAACAATCACCCCATTATCCCGAAAATCTACCTCGGATCCTTCATCCTAGTCACCTCCCTCTTTGCCCTCTGGGGATTCGCCAATGATATCACCAACCCGCTCGTCGCCGCCTTCAAAGCCGTCTTCGACAACTTAAGTAACGCACAAAGTAGCACCATCCAATTTGCCTTCTACGGAGGCTACGCCACCATGGCAATTCCCGCCGCCCTATTCATTCAAAAATATTCATACAAAGCCGGCATCCTGCTCGGTCTCGCCCTCTATGCCACCGGTGCCCTGCTCTTTATTCCCGCTGCCATCACCATGCAATTTATATGGTTCCCCCTATCGCTTTATGTTCTCCCCTTCGGCCTCGCCTTTCTTGAAACCACCGCCAACCCCTATATTTTATCGATGGGAGATGAAGAAACCGCCACACAACGACTCAACCTCGCCCAAGCCTTCAACCCCATCGGCTCCCTACTCGGCATGTATACCGCCAGCAAACTCATCCTAGCCAAACTCTCCACCTCCCAATTTCGTACCGATCAGATGCTCGCATACCCAGAATATGAAAGCTTACCCGCCAACGAAATCAACGCACGCATTACCGACTCCTACGAAGCATTCAAGGCCGCCGATCCCACCACATTCGCCGCCAATCAAATCGCCGATATTGCCATCATCCGAAATCCATATGCGATCCTCGGTGCCGTCGTCGTTCTCATGTTTATCCTCTTTCTATTCAAAAAAATGCCCGACACCGGCAATCGAGGCACTCACATGAAAGCCACCGAAAGCGCCAAACGACTTTTCAAAAATGCCTGCTGGCGAGAAGGCGTAATCGCCCAAACTTTTTATGTGGCCGCTCAAATCACCTGCTGGACCTTTGTCATTCAATATGCCATGGAAAACGTAGCCGGCATGACGCTTTCAAAAGCACAAAACTACAACATCACCGCAATGGGCCTCTTCCTCGTTAGCCGATTCATCTGCACCTTCCTGCTCAAATATCTCTCCCCCGGCAAACTCCTCATGCAACTCTCAACCCTCGCCGCCATCCTCATGCTCTGCACGATCTTCTTGCAAAACTACGCCGGTCTTCTCTGCTTAGTCGGCATCTCAGGCTGCATGTCGCTCATGTTCCCAACCATCTATGGGATCGCACTCAAAGGAACCGGTGACGACGCGAAGATTGGCTCTGCAGGCCTCGTATTCGCGATTGTCGGCGGAGCCCTCATGCCCCTCGCCATGGGCTTCATCATGGATGGCGATGGCATCGGCAACCTCAACGCCGTCAGCCTCTCCTTCTTCATGCCCTTTATCTCATTCGTGATTATCGCCATCTTTGGTTATCGCGCCAACACCCTCCTCCTCAACCGGTAGATCCCTATGAAACGACTTCCTCTTCTATTCATCCCCCCCCTCCTGCTCCTACTCCCGGCCGGAGCCATCAGCCAGAGCCATCCCATCCATTCCCCCAACTTCATCTTTATCTTTGCCGACGACATGGCCTTTGAAACCATCGCAGCCCATGGAAAAACCGACATCGACACCCCCCACCTCGATCGCCTCCTGAGTAAAAGCACCCGATTCACACGCGCGTATAACATGGGCGCATGGAACGGCGCCGTTTGCATCGCCAGCCGCACCATGCTCCTTACCGGACGAACCGTTTGGAATGCCTATGCAATAGACAATAAAGACGATATGCACCTTCAAGGAGCGAACGGTCAAACATGGCCACAATGGCTCAAACAAGCCGGATATCGAACCTACATGAGTGGGAAATGGCATATTAAAAACGATCCCCATAATCTTTTTGATGTCGTGCGCGATATGCGCCCCGGCATGCCCCAAGACGTGCAAGCAGGATATAACCGACCCCAAAGCCCTGAACACTATGCCACCGGCTGGAAGCCATGGGATCCCGTCCACGGTGGCTTTTGGGAAGGTGGCACACACTGGAGCGAAGTCCTCGCCAACCACGGAGTTGACTTCATCAACGAGGCAGCCGTCCGCCCCGAACCCTTCTTCATGTATCTCGCCTTCAATGCACCCCACGATCCGCGACAAGCACCCAAATCCTTTATCGATCGCTATCCGCTCGACCGCATCGACATCCCAAAAAGTTTCATGCCCCGATACCCCTATGCTGAACAGATCGAATGCGGATCGGATCTGCGCGATGAACAACTCGCCCCCTTCCCCCGAACTGAATATGCCATCAAAGTCAACCGGCAAGAATACTATGCACTCGTCACCCACATGGATGAACAGATCGGACGCATTCTCGACGCCATCGAAACCAGTGGAAAAGCCGATTCCACCTACATCATCTTTACCGCCGACCACGGCTTAGCCGTTGGGCATCATGGATTCCTCGGGAAACAAAGCCTCTACGAACACAGCACCCAAGTTCCCTTTCTTATCAGCGGCCCCAACATAAAAGAGAACCAAGCCATCGAAGAACCGATTTACCTACAAGATGTATTGCCCACTACCCTAGATCTTGCCGGGCTAAAAAAACCAGAAACCATTGAATTCAAAAGCCTCGTTCCTTTGATAGAAGAAAAAGAAACCCCACACTATCGCGCCATCTATGGAGGATATAAAGGCACCCAACGCTCAATCACACAGCACAATTGGAAACTCATACACTACCCCTCTGCCCACGTGTACCGACTCTATAACCTCTGCGAAGATCCCCTTGAAATGAACGACCTCGCCCCCCATCCGGCTCAAGCATCTCGCCTAAAAACCATGCAAGAAGCGCTCATTCAACTGAGTGAAGAACTCAATGACCCCTTAGATTACAGCGCACCCGAAGCCAGCTGGAATCATGTATCCGCAAAATAACTATTCAACCAAATCGAACTGATGCTCTTCCGCTTCCGATCGAAGTATTGAAATAGCCTCATCCAGTGCAGGTTGTTTAAAGAGATGAGACCCCGATACAATCAAGTTGGCTCCATGTGCTGAAGCACCCTGAACGCTCCGATCATCAATGCCTCCATCAATGGCCAAATCAAGATCCGGCCACCGGCGACGCAAGACCAACAACTTCTCCTCCACCTCAGCCATATACGCCTGTCCCCCAAAACCCGGCTCCACGCTCATTACCAATACTTCATCCGCCAACCCCGCCTCCACGATATCGAATACCTGTTCAACCGGTGTTTTTGGATTCAACGTAATCCCCGCGCGCGCACCCAGTGCCCGAATGTTTCGCAACGCTTCCACGGCATCGCAATTCGACTCCACATGAATAGAAATCGTATCCGCACCCGCCTTCGCAAAATCATCTAAATAGGGCCCCGGATTAATCATCATTAAATGCACATTCAACGGAATCGCGCCCACCGCAACCTTCACCGCCTGAGCGCCAAAACTTAGATTCGGAACAAAGACCCCATCCATCACATCAATATGCAACTGATCAGCGCCCGCCTCGACTAAGCGATGACACTCCGCACGCAAATCACCAAAATCGGCAGCGAGAATAGACGGCATGATTTGAATAGCTGGCAACATGAGCTCCTATATAGTTGGAAATGGGATACCCGATCACGCTTCATCCGTCAAGCAACCGACCCAATCAACCCAAAATCACACCGCATACAAAAGCAGGCATGAAATGCAAAAATCCCCCATTGAAATCGTCTCTATCATTACATAACATCATGAATATAAAAATCCATGCATATGAAGCCACTCATCCTCATACTACTTTGTTTCAGCTGCCGGCTTGCTCTCGGAACGGTTTACTATGTCGCCATCAATGGCACAGATTCGCCCACCGCCGGAACAAGCACGCACCCCTTTCGCACCATTCAGTATGGCATCGATCAGCTCACACAAGGTGACACCCTCCTCATTCGGGAAGGGCGCTACGAAGAATCCATTCGCATCCCTCCTCTACCCTCCCCACGAGCATCCCTTCAACCGACAATGATCAAAAACTATCCCAACGAAAACGTCATAATTGACGGCACCACCGCATTAAAAACCAACTGGCGAGCCCATCCAAACGGGATCTACTCCACCCCAATACAAACGAATATTTGGCAATTTTTCGCCAACGATCAAATGCAAACATCCGCCCGATGGCCCGATGCCACCGCCTGGACCCCAGCGATGTGGAATAAAGATACACATTGGATACAGCAAGATTCCACCAGCTCAGACGGGCTCTTTATCGATGCCCCCGGCGGTCCTGAATTAAACGAAATTCATCAAAGCTTCACCGGTGCCATCGCCATTATGAATGTAGGCTCATGGCTCTCCTTTGCCCGAACGATCACCGATCATAAAAAAAACAGCAACTACTTTACCTACGAATCCATTGGGAAGCAGTTTCATCATAGAATCCAACAGGGTGCCGCTTTTATCGAAGCCTCCCTTGCCTGCTTGAACACCCCTCACGAATGGTTCTTCGACTCAAAAAAACGCGCACTATACTGGATTCCTCCCAACGGCAAGCATCCAACCCAATTTAATACACGTGGAAAAATCCGTACCTATGGCATCACCATCCATAAAGCCGATCACATTCATATCCAAGGCCTCAACTTCTTTGCCTGCACCTTCAACATCCGCCACGCCAACCACATTACCATTGAAGATTGCCATATACGCTATCCCAGCTATTCAAAACGAATGCTCAAAGAAACAGAAAAACCCGCTCCCACAACCTTTCGAGGAGATCAAAATACCCTCCTCAATTGCACCTTTAAATATGCCGATGGAACCGGACTGCTTTTTAGTGGCAATAACGGCCGCATCGAAAATTGTCTTTTCACACAAATTGATTACAGCTGCGTTGGAGGTCTCCATGATTGCATGGTCAATGTTCGCGATACAGAGCATCTTGTGTTCCGTCAAAATACCTTAGATACCGGCGGTAATTCAGTCGGCATTAAAGGCGGCTCGAACGGTCTTTTTGAACTCAATCGCGTAACTCATCAAGGATTATTGCAACACGATGGCGCCGCCATTCAAGTTGACTATGATCGAACCAATGGCACCCTCATGCAAAAAAATTGGATCCATGATCATATCAAATTTGCCCTACGCTTCGATACCCCCTGGCTCGATAAAACCCTTTTTGGAACCAACGGAACGATGCGCCAAAATGTAATTTGGAATGCACGCCCCATTGTGCCCAAAGGAGATGCCCACCACATCTACAACAACACCGCCTTCAACAACGACTCCATCGATATCGCCATCTTTTCCGATCAAGATCATGGTGGCTACAACACCCAAACCCGAACCCAAAATAATGCCGCCAACCAAATTAGCGGAGCCCGAACCACTCTAGAACCCGTACCCGGCAGGATGATTAGCAACTGGATCGGCCAGACCCAATCCCCTCCAAAAAATATAGCCGCCTTTCTCGTAGATCCATCTCAACATGATTTTCGTCCCAAAGCGGATTCTCCACTGATTGATGCAGGCGCCTATCATCCCCAGCATTCCCCCACCTATCTCGGCAACGCACCCGATATCGGCGCATACGAATTTGGCGACACGAACTATTGGATGGCTGGCTATATCCCCGCTCCAGCCTCCTCACCCATTCCTCAATGCGGTGCGACCGACCAATCCATTCATCGCGATCTCATCTTCCAACCCGGGTATCAAGCCAACACCCACCACATCTATTACGGAACACATCCAACATCACTCAAAAAAATCACCACCGAAGCCGCCCTACACAATGTCATCCAACTCCATCAATATGGAATTACACCGAAAAAAGGCACCACCTACTACTGGCAGGTAGATTCCCAACATCAATGCGGAAAGGTCATCGCAGGTCCTCTTTGGCACTACACCACCCAACGTTGACACGCTTCCCTCATCTCCCATGAAGTTTTGCGACAGGTTTCGACTACATCTCCGAAAATCTATCATGCATAAAAACAATTCACGGCCCGAAAAAACCTGCCTCGTCTGCAAACGCCCCTTTCAATGGCGTAAAAAGTGGGCGGCCTGTTGGGAAGACGTCCGCTACTGCTCGGAGCGATGCCGGCGGGAACGCAAAAGGCTGGTGCATGAATAACCCACCCATCTGCGTCTGGTTTAAGCGCGATCTACGCATTGAAGATCACGCCCCCCTGTATCAAGCGGCTCAATCGGGATCGATCTTGCCCCTCTACATCATCGAACCCGACCTCTTCAACGCACCCGATTTTGGAAGCCTACACTGGACGTTTATTCGCGCATGTTTAGCCGAACTAAACAACCAACTCAGCGCACTCGGACAACCCCTCATTCTGCGCCGAGGCGATGCCCTTTCCGTACTGGAGAATCTCCGACAACAAACGAACTTCACGCAACTCTATTCCCATGAAGAAACCGGCAATGCCCTCACCTATGCCCGCGATCGCCGCGTAGCTATCTGGGCAAAAGAACAGGGTATTCATTGGAAAGAGACCCCTCAAAACGGCGTCATTCGACCTCTTCATAATCGCGATGGCTGGGCCGCTTTATGGGAAAAAAGAATGCGTCAACCACCCTGGCCCACACCCAACCCCCTTTCACCACTCAAGAACCCACCTGTTTCCGAACCGCTCTACCAAGCCGCCGACCTAGGCTTGCCATCTCCTCCCCGGCAGCTCGATATAACGGGTGGCTCCAAACAAGCCACCCAATGGCTCGACACTTTCTTGAGCGGAAGAGGATTACGATATAGCCGTGAAATGAGCAGCCCCAACACCGCCTATGAAAGTTGCTCCCGCCTCTCCCCCTACATCGCACACGGATGTCTCTCCATTCGCAACGTGGCACACGCCGCACGAAACGAACAAATCAATCAAATCCAAAAAGGCTCAACCCGCTCTTTCTTGGCGCGGCTCCACTGGCACTGCCATTTCATGCAAAAACTGGAAAGCGAACCCCAAATCGAGTTCCACTGTTTTCACCCCCTTTGCGAAGATCTTCGCGCCGATGGCAATAATCTTGCTTACTTTGAAGCTTGGCAAAAAGGAGAAACCGGCTATCCATTTCTCGACGCCTGCATGCGCGCCTTGAAAGCCCGTGGCTGGATCAATTTCCGCATGCGCGCCATGCTCGTCTCTTTTGCCGCCTATCATCTCTGGCTCGACTGGCGCCTCTTCAAAGATTTTCTTGCGTGTCAGTTTATCGACTATGAACCTGGTATTCATCTCTCACAAATTCAGATGCAAAGCGGCGTCACCGGCATTAATACCCTACGAATATATAATCCCATCAAACAAGGTGAAGACCATGACCCCGACGGCACATTCATTCGCACCTGGGTGCCTGAATTAGCGACCCTCGAGACGCCCGACATCCATCGTCCATGGGAAATGCCTGAACTCCTTCAAATGGAACGAGGCATTCGTATTGGCATCAACTATCCCTATCCCATCGTCGACCTTAAACAAGCCGTGCAACACGCCCGATCTCACTTCAGTGAACTCCGAAAAAAACCCACCTTTCGAGAGGCCTCCCAAACCGTCCTCAAGAAACATGGAAGCCGCAAAGCGCGCCCCAAAGCAACCAAGCATAACCATAAAAACTCATAGATCCCATTTCCCTTCATTTCATCGACTCCTACAACTTCCTATATACAAAATGATAGGTGCTTTTTCATATTCGAAAAAAAATGAGAACCGCCTATTTAACCCGTTTTAAAAAAGCTTTTATCAATTCATGCCAACAGGATTGACAACAACGAACAAATTTTGCCAAACATCATAGCTAACACGGCAAGATAGGAGACAAGATGAGCACGACACATTCATGGATCACAAGCTATCCAAAAATTGGAATTCGCCCTACCATCGACGGCCGCTATGGCGGCGTTCGCGAATCCCTAGAAGATCAAGTAATGAATCTGGCAGAAGCCGCCATCGCGCTCATTGAATCGACCTTGCGCTACCCCGATGGAACACCGGTCCAGTGTGTGATCGCCGATAGCTGCATTGGTGGGGTGGCAGAAGCCGCCGCCTGTGCTGAAAAATTTGATCGCGAGCAAGTGGGCGTATCTCTTACCGTTACCCCCTGCTGGTGCTACGGCTCTGAAACCATGGACATGGATCCATTACGACCAAAAGCCGTGTGGGGATTTAATGGTACAGAACGGCCCGGGGCCGTTTATTTGGCAGCGGTTCTTGCCGCGCATGCTCAAAAAGGATTACCCGCTTTTGGCATCTATGGACACGAAGTTCAAGATGCAGGTGACCTCACGATTCCAGCGGATGTGCGCGAAAAACTACTTCGATTTTGTCGCGCTGGGATGGCCGTCGCACTCCTGCGTGGAAAATCCTATCTCTCCATGGGCGGTTGCTCCATGGGGATTGCCGGCTCGATCGTTGATCACGCCTTCTTCGAAAACTATCTCGGCATGCGGGTCGAAACCATCGATATGACTGAAATCCTGCGCCGGATCGAATGCGAAATTTTTGATCCAGAAGAGTATCAACGCGCTCTCGCTTGGACGAAAGAACATTGCCTGCAAGGAACCGATGTAAACTCCGAAGAAGCAACCCGCTCGGCTGAATCACATCTAAGCGAATGGGAAGCCTCCGTCAAAATGGCCCTGATTTGCCGCGATCTCATGGTTGGCAATGACCGCCTGAACGCACTGGGATATAAAGAAGAGGCACGCGGTCATAACGCCATTGCCTCCGGCTTTCAAGGCCAACGCCAATGGACCGATCACCTTGCCAATGGTGATTTCATGGAAGCCATCAACAATAGTTCTTTTGATTGGAACGGGATTCGTATGCCACGCATGGTCGCAACCGAAAATGATGCACTCAATGCCGTCCCCATGCTCTTTGGACACCTGCTAACCAATAGCGCACAAGTCTTCGCCGATGTGCGAACCTTTTGGGGTCCAGATGCCGTTAAACGCGTTACCGGACACCAGCTCGAAGGCATGGCCAAAGACGGCATCATCCACCTCATTAACTCCGGTTCAGCCGCTCTCGATGGCTGCGGGCAACAAGAGAATAAAGGAACCCCCGCGATGAAACCGTTTTGGGAAATTACAGAGGCAGAACGCGATGCCTGCTTGAAAGCAACCTCTTGGCATCCCTCTGTAACCGAATACTTTCCGGGTGGAGGCATGTCCTCTAAATTTGTAACACGAGGCGGTATGCCGATCACCATGAGCCGGATCAATCTCATTCAAGGCCTCGGCCCCGCTCTGCAACTGGCAGAAGGCTGGACCGTTGACCTGCCAGAGCAGGTTCACACCGTGCTTGATGAACGAACGAATGAAACATGGCCTACAACTTGGTTTGTCCCAAGGACTACCGGTCAAGGAGCATTTGCGGACGTCTACTCCGTTATGTCGAACTGGGGTGCCAACCATGGCGCCTTTGCCTATGGACATATTGGCGCAGATCTAATTGCCCTGGCAGCCTTACTCCGTATACCAGTATACATGCACAATGTAGCTGCAAGTGATTGCTTCCGTCCGCATGTCTGGGCAGCGTTTGGCACCGCGGATCTTGAGAGTGCAGATTACCGAGCATGCGCGAACTACGGTCCGCTCTATTCATGATGTAAAATAAGTGTATAACTTTTCTACATGCAGGGGATTAGTATCAAAAAATTATTGATAGGAATAAAATAAAAAAAGTGGCTGCACTTGAATGAGCAACCACTTTTTTTGAGCTCTCTGATTTTGAATTATACTACTCGTCACCCTCTATTTCTAATTCAATGAATTGGGCCGGTTTAACGCTCATGTCATAAGTATTCGTAACCGTGATATAATCATCCAGTGCCGAGCTTTCATCCTGTGATATATACCCGTTGGTCGAAACTGACCCAAGTATCAGATCTGTCGTATCTAATAGCCGGTATGTAACACTCGAGTCATTTGCCAACTTAGCGTGAATGAATTTGAACAAATTAGCGCCCTGATCCGCCACTTGTAATGTCTGCCCTTTAACTGAAGCATTGGTTGGATCTCCGTTCAAAGCATACTCCAAGAAGTTATCCATACCATCTGAATCATCATCTTCTGTTGCAAGACCAGTTACGCCATAAGCCGCAGTCCATGATTCATACGGCGACTGAATGGATGAAGTTTCAACTGAAATAAACCGAGTGTAAGACGCATTCGCATCAGCCTCAATTGAAACGGTACCGTTTGTGGTGTGGTATGGAATCGCCCAAAGCGCATAGTCTCCTTGCCTGAAGACTTCAGTCCCTGTAGCAGGAATTCCATTAGTCCCTCCGGTCAAGTTTAAGTAACCTGCGTTATAAAGATCATTCATGTTGGTCGATGCAGCCATCCAACCCCGTCGCCAGAGTATTTGACCTCCAGAAATATTAATCTCAGCACCATCAGCAGCCGCTATTGCATCCGCCCAATTACCCTCAACGATGAAGGTACCCCCTGTATTTAGATTCAATACCGCCTGATCTCCTCCAACGTTATCTTCTGATAAATTTGTGCTATCAAGAGTAATCGAGTTCACATGAACAATTCCATTTGAGTTGATGTTCAGCGTCGAATTATGTGCTCCGTGTGATAAATTAATCTTACCGAGGGATTGGCCAGCATTGTTTGTAATTGAATTTACTGGATTGACGACTAACTTCGCTAAAGAAGATCCCCCCCCCACAGTGTAGACCGCATGACCCGCTATACCCAACCGAGCTTCCCCGCCCATGGTATTCACCGTTCCGCCGGTCTGATTAAATGTAGAGACTGTTTGATTCGTTGTTCCCGTTTCTGAGTTCTGCATTACTAGAGCATTCGCATTAATCGTTCCCCCACTCATATTAACAACAGCCGATCCTTGGTAATATCCACCCACATCAAATCTAGCATCAACGACGTTGATTGTTCCGCCACTCATACTCAGCGTTCCAACGGAAGGACCGGTGCCAAGTGATAATGGCTCACCCGTCACATTGAGGGTTGCACTATCGCTAACGCTTAACACTCCATCAGAGTAACGACCTACACTGAGCTTATTATAATCTGTGAAATTAACCGTTCCGGTATTTCGAATCCGTAACTCAGCCGCAGCTGCGGTTAAATTAGTAGTGGTATCATCGTAACCAACGGTTACAAAAGAATTTGAAGAGGCAACATTCAAAACACCACCCGAAATATCAACGAGACCCTCGCCGTTCATCTCAATCGTTCCAACACCAGGTATCCCGTGCTGATTAGCTTTTACACCACCTCTTTTGTAACCAATACGGAATTGACCGTTCGTTAAGATGCTGACCTCTCCACCTGAGAGATTCAAAACACCTCGAGATGCATTACCAACGTAGATACTTTTAGCACTTAATTGACCCGCCGCCACATTGACGGTTCCGGTTGATCGGTAAGCTGCATCATAGCCGATTTTGATTTCGTCAGCCACTATCGAGCCGCCGTTGGTTGTAATATTTAGATTCCCAGCTGCTTTGGCCTGCGCAACATTAATTTCATCTCCAACAATCAAACTGCCGCCGTCAACTTCTACTGTCATGCCATATAAGCCCCCATTCACGCCATTGGTATCACCCCAACTGCCTATTTGAACCTTCCCATTCATCCAGTCCAAATTAGAGTATGGAGTTCCCCCATCCACGGTAAGTGATCCGTTAGATGCAATGCGAAGAAATGACCCATTGCCGACATAACTAGGATCGTTGTTCTGGGTTAATCTTCCATTACCACTCAGACTCGAAATCTGAGCAACGCTATCAATCACAAATTTTGTGCTCGTATTCTCAACGGTCACCCAATCTCCTGTATTAGGTGAAACCCAAAGTTTTGATAGATAATCGGTTATACCCTGACCATTGGATGTAAACGTCATCCCATTATTTTCAACGTCATTATTCTTCCGAGTAAAACTCCAGATAGAGGAGATAGGTGTTGCATTCGTTCCCTCCACCGAAGAGGTACTTGCTGACCATTCTTCAGCAACTCCTGCCGCATAGGCAAGGTTTGTCCAGTTAACTTCTGGATCAGTAACGCCATCGTCATCCAAATCTAAGTTTGATGAAGTGGTAAAGGTGAGGTTGCCGTTTGTATTTGGTGTATAGCCATTCAATGTGTTGAATACATTGGTTCCAGCACTTGTCACTTGGTAAAAGACGTCAACGGGATCGAGCACATCTTCCGGAATTGTATTAATCGAGAGCTCATCGATATCGACACTATCACCTGCTTCGAAGTTTTCAAATACCGTTTGGATTCGGTCGATACCATCCATTCCTCCCGCAACGGAAGCAGCAGGCATATATGCATACTCAGACCATATAGCCGTACCATTTTTATAAAGAGTCACATCTCCAGTTATTCTATTAACTGCAAGTGAGTAATTATTTTCATCAGAAGTCGAAAGAGTCTCGTTAACAGATGTTGTCCAATCAACCCTAGTATCTTTATTAGCAGCAGCACTACTACTTACATATTTCACGTACGCACCGATTCGATTATTCCAGGTCGTATGTTTGAACTGAATCCCAATCGCAGTTTTATCTCGCTTTTGATCCCATACCATAAACCTAAACGTAGCCGCTTTAGCAGTGTTTGTAGAAAAATTGATATCTGAAACATTAACCGTAATCACAAACTCTTCATTTGTACTCGAATAGATATAAGGAGTCGCACCTAAATTACTCCCTGAGCCATTGATGCTCAGAGCGTTGGGTCCGACATAATAGTCAATGTCAGTTGGTCTAGTTCCACTCACTGAATTCGTGCCGATGAAACTTATGATCGAAGATGGAGCACCAGGAGCAACTATACGGGTAAAACTTGAATCTTCAGAATTGGGCTCACCCAAAGGACCAAACAGTGTGTAATTAGCAAAACCACTCGTCGCATCAGGCATGCCAACAAGTGCTTTTTCAGAGTTAGTCGGCTTGTCAAATGTGTTAGTTGTTGCACCAAATCTTATTGACCCTGCAACAGCAGATGCACCAGCAGAACCTGGTAAATTTGCACCTTCGGCTTGCAGTGCATTCAATAAATCAGCGCCATCGGCTATGTGGTCAGCCGTATCCCAACCACCGAGGTGTTTTGATGTATGAGGGGCATTAGCGTATAAACCGGAATCAAAATTCCAACCTATTAATTCTTCACTAAAACTAGCTAATGATGAATTATTCGTAGTTGTAGACGCCTCTGCAACGACACTTACCAATGTTATTAATCCAATTACTTTTAATCTTATCATTTTCTCTCTCTCCTCTATCTATAAACCCATCCGATCTCAATTGAGCGTGGTCGACAGGTATAGCTTATCCTCTTCATGTATATAACTGATATAATACACTACAGACCTAGTTTAGGTATAAACCTTTATAGATTAGGAAGGGAAGAAAAAAATAATATTAAAATATGAATAAATGAACTTATCTCTCTTGAAACAATGCCTCAAGAGCCCGTTTTAAAGTTCCAAAT
>MDTB01109056.1_pt1 | contig 35352 bp, 34 predicted proteins | sample 811161 | NCBI WGS metagenome assembly MDTB01 (sample SAMN05326650, study PRJNA326480) | marine metagenome | isolation source: seawater | place: Mediterranean Sea | collected 2009 | reverse complement strand
CTCCCGTGCCTTAAGACAAAGTACCATCGGCGCTGAAGGACTTGACTTCCGAGTTCGGAATGGGATCGGGTATAACCCCTTCGCAATAATTACCAGGCAAAATCTTATATTATTTTATAGATTACTTGTAAATAGATCAAAGTTTACCTTTTGCGTTAAATCTAGGGGGTATTTGCTTTGTTATATCGTATTTCATTCAAACCAAGTAAAAATCCGAGAATTAAAAAGGTATAACCGGAACTAAATGTTGAAAAAAAGCTTCCAGAACTTTTAAAGGGAAAAAATTGAATCATAACTGATAAAATTACAGCTAAATAAACCCAATTAGAAATATTATTATTTCTCGAGTCTCCTTTTAAATACTCTCTATAAACATTGATTAATAAAATCAATACTGGGATAACGATCAAACTTAATCCCAAAATTCCGGTGTCACTTAAAATATCTAAGTAAAAATTATGTGGATGATTTTCACATACTCTATTAGGAAGGTGGACCTTTCTATAACAATTGTTTCTGAAGGATTTAATACCACTTCCTAGAACGGGTTTTTCTATTATTAAATCAAGTGAAGTAATAAATATCTGAATATGTCCAGTGAAAAAAGGAAGTGTAATTTTAATGTTTTCAGAGTTCTCAAACTTTTTAATATTATGAAAACGTTTTCCAGAATTTTTATATTTTTCTAATTCAGGATATTCCTTCTTCAATTCCGATATAATTACTATTGGATTTGGTACACCTACAAAAAAAGTTTTAAAACGTTGTTTGATTGAAGATGAGTTAAGTACAATTGAAGTTGCTACTAATAGAATACAAAAACTCAGAATTAAAAACTTAACTTTATATTGTTTATTTTTTATAATTAATGCTAATAGAACCGCAAAAAATAAAAACATAATGACTGGCATTCTATTTCCAGATAAAATTAAAGATATTATTATCAAACCAAAAATAGCTAAAAAAAATATTGAGATAAATTCTTTTTTTTTATTTTTTAAAAAAATCGGCACAGCAAATATTCCAAATACTGAAAACATTAAAATAAAACCTCCCGCTATTAATTCTTTATTAAAAAAACCAGAATAATAACTCATTATAAATTGACCTGTTTTGCTATAAAAACTTACTGGTGAATTTCCAACAAGGTTATAGCCAAGAACGTATTGTATTATAATGTCCAAACATATAACAGCACTTATAAAAAAACTGGAATAAATAAAGTTTTTTAATTTAAGCACTTCTTTTTGAACCATAGTTTTTATAACCATTAAGAATAAAAAAAATCTTAAATATAAAATTGCCTTAATCCAATCTGGGTATTCCTTTAAAAAAAAAAATTGAATTAATGTTGAAACTAAGACAATTATAAAAAAGGAAAATATTAATGTTATTACTATTTTATCATTCCAAATGAATAAATCTTTTTTGAATACAAATGCTCCAATCAATATCGATAATAAAATAAAAACGTTAGTAAAAAGATTGCCAAAAATAAAAGTTAGAGGAAATAAATATACTAAATACGTTAATAAATTAGATAAATGATGATCAATTTTACTCATATCAGATTTTTATACATGAATTAAAAATATGTTATATCATTAATTTTTTTAAAAATTAAGGGTGTGTAGTTCAGTGGTAGAACGCTACGTTGACATCGTAGAGGTCATAAGTTCAATTCTTATCACACCCACCATATAAAAGGTTAGCTTAATTCTTTTTTATAAGAATTAATCGTTTTATTTAATCCTAACTTAATTGACATTTTAGGTTTCCATGAAAAAAATTTTGATATTTTTTTTGTATTTGGAAAATATTCCATTTGCTCGTCTTTTCTCATAACAATTTGACCATACTGGGGATAGCCCTTTTTAATCTTATTATTAATCAAATTAATTAAATCTTTGACCTTAATAGGAGCGCAGGATCCAACATTAAATATTCCATTAACCTTTTTTTTTGAGCAAATAATTTTATTTAACAGGTTAACTAAATCTTCTATATATAAAAAGTCTCTTTTTTGTAAACCTGTGGAACAATTAAATTTTTGATTTTTTAAACAAGAATTAATTACAATTGGAATTAATCTGTTAATAGATTGATTAGGACCGTATATTTGATAAAGTCGAAGAACAATCAAATTAAATTTGACTTTCTTAGCAATTTTTAAAATATATTTTGTAGATTTTAATTTTGATTTTCCATAAACGGCTATTGGATTACACTTTTGTTTTTCGTTATGTGGTGATTTTTGATTGCCATATTCAAGGCTACTTCCAATTTGTAAAAATAATTTAATATCTTTTTTTTTAAAATGATCAACAAGATTTTTACATCCATTATAATGTGTTTGTATAGTTTTTTTCTTATTTGAATGATCAACGTAACCTGCAAGATTTACTACGTAATCTATATTTTCTCGTTTTAATTTTTCTTTGAGAGATTTTTTTTTAAAAATATCACACTTTATATATCGTATATTTTCGACTCTTCTTTTTCTAACTGGTTTTTTTGAAGAAAGTGAAATTACTCTAAAATTTCTCTTTAATTTTTTTATTAGGTGATAACCTATAAAACCTGTACCGCCAGCGACTAAAACAGTTTTTCTCATTTTTAAATTATTTCTTTAAAGTTTTTTCAAGAATTTCTTTATCTCTTACAGTGTCAACGCATTGCCAAAAATCGTAATGTTTAAATGCTAGTAATTTGTTTTTTTTACTTATTTTTTCCATAGGCTCCCTCTCCAAATATGTTTTATCATTTTTTAGATATGAAAAAATTTCTGGCTCCATAACAAAAAATCCACCGTTAATCCAACCTTCATCAGTTTTAGATTTTTCTTTAAAATAAGAGACATTATTTCCTTTTAATTTTATCGCACCAAATCTAGCTGGCGGTCTTACAGCTGTTAAAGTGAGAAATTTTTTATTTTTTTTATGAAATGCAACAAGTTTTTTAAGATTAACATTAGATACTCCATCACCATATGTTAATAAAAATGTATCTTTGTTTAAATATTTTTCTAATCTTTTTAATCTGCCACCAGTCATTGTTTTTTGACCAGTATCAATTAAATTAATTTTCCATTTTGGAAATTTATTCTTTTTAAAATATTTTTTTATTACTTTACCTTTGTATCCAAGCGCAATGTAAAAATTTTTGAAACCGTATTTGGCGTAGTGCTGCATAATTAGCAAAATCAAAGGTTTATTATTAATATTTATCATTGGTTTTGGAATAGTTTTTGTATACTCAGAGATTCTAGTTCCAAATCCACCTGCTAATATCACAACATTCATATCAAATATTTATTTTTCTATTTTTAAAATGTTTTTTTAGTTTTCGATCATATAAAGCTAGTTGACTAGCGGATAAGTCAAAACACTTTATTTCTTTTTTGTAAAAACTCTTATACCACAAGGCAGTTAGTTTTACAGAATCATCAAAGTTTAAAAGTGGTTCCCATTTTAGAAATTTTTTAGACTTTAATGAATTTAACTTTAATAATTGTGACTCTTTTTTTTTTGAATTTTCTTTCTTAATTTTCCAACTTACTTTTCTCCAATGATTTTTCATCTTTTTTACTAATTGTATTACACTCTTGTTTTGGTTTAAATTTGGACCAAAATTAAAAGCTTCACCATTTAACCTTTTTTTATATTTTTTACACAGTATAGCGGATTGTAAGTATCCTCTCACGACATCGAGAACATGTTGCCATGGTCTTGTAGAATTTGGATTTCTAATTTGAACTGATTTATTTTTCGACCATGACTTTACGCAGTCTGGTATTACTCTATCTCTTGACCAATCTCCACCTCCAATTACATTTCCTGCTCTAGCAATATTAAGTGACATATTTTTTTTTAATGAAATGAAAGATTTAAAATAAGATTTTATTATTAATTCAGCTGCTCCTTTTGAGCCGCTATATGGATCGTCACCTCCAATTAAGTCATTTTCTTTGTACCCTCTCTGTATTTCTAGGTTTCTATAACTTTTATCACTTGTGATAATAACTGCATGGCATCTCTTTTTAATAACTTTCAATGACTCTAAAACGTTCATCGTACCTATCGTGTTGCTCATAAAAGTTTCATATGGTTTATCAAATGATTTTTTCACTAGAGATTGTGCTGCTAAGTGAAAAATAAAATCTGGTTGGTATCCTTTAAATATTTTTGTTAAAGGCTTTAGGTTTTTTATATCCATTTTAATACTTTTCATTTTTGTCTGTAAACCCATTTCTCTAAAATGCGATGGTATACTCGTTAGGGAATTAGAAATACCAATTACTTTGGCACCAGATAAAATGCACCATAAAGAAAGCCAAGAACCTTTAAAGCCAGTGTGTCCAGTTATAATAATTTTTTTATTTTTGAAATATTTTGCAAACACTAACATTTAATTTATACCTATTTAAAATCCATTTTTTTTTCCAATCCTATTGAAAAAGGAAGTTTGGTTTTTTTTTTTAAAAATAAATTAAAATATACTATTCTTTTTAGATAATAGTAAGGAATTGATAAAATATGTTTATATCGCTTATTTTTAAAAGTGTTTATCCAAGTTAATAGTTCACATTTTAGTGGAAAAAAATGATTATAAAATTTTTGGTCCGGTATTTTTTTATATGAATATTTTTTAAATTTTTTATCAAATAATTTGTTAAACAAATTTAAATCTCTTAGAAAAAAAAACTTTAAATCATAACTTATTTTAAAGTTTTTATTTACACCATTAAGATCTCTACCACTTATTTTATCACCCCACCATTTTAGATTATTAAACGTAGATCTCTCTAGAGAGTGAGAGTATCTAATTTTATAAATCTTACAAAATTTTTTTAAAACATTTTTAGAGTTTGTATGTAAATTTTCTAGTTGTATGATACTTACTTTTTTTTTCAATTTTAAAAGGTTATCAAGACCAAAAAAAATTATCTCTAAATTATAATAAAGTTCTTTTGGTGTAAAAATAAAACCATTTTTATATTTCAACCAGTTTTTCATAGTTGAGGTAATAGCTGAAAAGGGATTTCTCATCGTATGGATAATTTCATAATGAATATTTTTAAAATAGGTACCAAAATTAAAAACATAAGGTAAAATATGAGCATTTATAATTAATATTTTCTCATTTTTATTACTTATATTTGAATTATAAGCTTTATGTAAAAGATATAAATTTTGAAATGAACTATTTTTAAATTTATTTTTAAATTTTGAAAATTCTACAAATCTCTTTATAAAAAGATTTTTATTGATTTTATAGTGTTTATTTTTTCTTGGTCCTAACTTGTTATGTCTTTCTACCTCGGTATACCTCGAGTCAAAAAATTGAGAGTATTCTTTTACAAATTTAATTGCTAAATTTTTCTTATCTTTAGTGGATAAAATTTCTAATAAAATATCATTGATATAAATTATACCAGGAAACTGCAAAATTTGATGATGTCCATCTAGCAAACTTTGAAAAAAATCTACTCCAGCTCTAGGGCCGCCCATCAATAAAATTATTTTCATTATAAATGTGTGAATTAATTAATTATTTTTTTAATAATTATTAATTATTTGGATAATTCCAATTTTGGCTTACGAGCCTGTGTCTGTCCAGTTATTTTCTGTAATCGGAAAAACTCCAATTTTTCCACCTTTGTTTTTAATTCTCTTAAGTAAAACATCCATATCAAGATGTTTATTTTTTGCTACAGTATTAATTACACCTGGTTTAATTAAATAAAGCCCTACAGAAACTAGATAATTAAAATTTGGCTTCTCTGATATCTTAATTAATTGTCCATTTTTTTTATTGATTTGACAAGCGCCATAAGAAATCTGAAAATTTTTAGATGCAGCGACAAGAGTAATTTGGAATTTATTTTTTTTGTGAAATTCATATAATTTTTCTAAATCAATATTAATTATTGTGTCACAATTGATAACAAATAAATCTTTTTTTATTTTGCCTCTCAAAAGACTTAAAGCGCCTGCACTTCCGAGCGGGGTTTTTTCTTCAAGATAAATTAAATTTTTATATTTATTTTCTTCAAGATAAGCCTTTAGTAGATTTTTTTTGTAAAAAACACTTATAAAAAATTTTTTAATACCGTAATTTTTAAATCTACTTATAATATTTTCTATAACTGTAGTATTTTCATAAGGCACTAAGGGTTTAGGAAAATAATTAGAAAATTGTTTCAATCTTTTTCCCTCACCCCCGGCCATTATTAAGGCAGAAATATTATTTAGTTTTGCATCTGTTTTAAAATATTTCTTAAAATGACTTGTAGAAATTGTCTTAAGTATTTTTTTATGTTTGTTTATTATTGGAATAACATCGATATTTTCATTTTCAATTTTTTTTATAATATACTTAGATTTGTTGGCTATTACCTGATCAATATTTTTTATATTTTTTACGATTAATGAAGTTGGTTTTTTATTAACAAATTTTTTGATTTTTGTATTAAGGGAATTGCCTCTTAATAGAGCACGTCTTAAATCACCGTCAGTCAATGTGCCAACCAATTTATAATCTTTATTTATTACAATAAGACATTTTTTTTGATTTTTGTCGAGTTTATGTAATGCGTCTTTAAATAATTTTATTTCTGAAATTAGATATTCATTCATAAAAATTAAATATGATAGATATTTTTATTTATTGATTTAAAATTTTTTTTCATCCACTCTATAGTAAATTTTATACCATCTTTAAATTTTACTTTAGGTTTCCATTTGGTATTTTTTAAAATTAATTTGTTATCACAAACTAATTTATCTACTTCACTCTTTATTGGTCTTACTCTAGATTTATCTATTTTTATTTTTAGTTTTGGATTAATCATTTTAATTATTAATTTCGCCAATTCAATTATTTTAATATCTTTTCCACTGCCAACATTTACTGGTATTCCGTTAAATTTTTCAAGGTTAAGAATTTTAAAATAAGATTCGCACGTATCAGCTACGTATGTATAATCTCTCGAAGTATTTAAATTTCCTAAATATATAAACTTTTTTGCTGTTAGAGCTTGTGAAATTATTGTTGGTATTATTGCTCTACTAGATTGCCTCGGTCCATAAGTATTAAAAGGTCTTAAAATTTTTACTGGTAAATTAAAAGATCTGTTGTAACTGATCGCAATTTGATCAGCTGATATTTTTGAAGCTGAATATGGAGATTGACCCATCAATCTATGATTTTCTTTAATTGGTATTTTTATAGGAGAACCATAATTTTCACTTGTCGATGTTATTATTATTTTTTTTTTACTTAGGTTTTTGCATGACTCTAAAACATTATAAGTACCTTCAACATTTGTTTTTAAATATGCAAGTGGTGAAAAATAAGAATAAGGAATGCCAATTAAAGCTGCTAGATGAAAAATAATATCTGCATTCTTAACAGCTTTAAAAACAGAGTCATAATCACGTATATCGCCAAAAATAAATTTAATTTTATTTTTATACTTTGATTGCTCAAGGTTTCCTAGGTTATGTTCACGATTATATCTATCAAATGCAATAACGTTATATCCTTTTTTAATTGAAAGCTCACAAAGAAAAGAGCCTATGAAACCTGTGGCCCCTGTTATTAAAATTGTTTTTTTTCTCATTATGAATAGTTATGATTATCTTAACTCAAAGCTTTTTGCTAATAAAAAATCCTTTTTTGTATTAATATCAATTTTTAATTTGTTACTATTAATAAAAAAAGGAATAGAATTTTTCTCTTTAAAGAATGATCTATTTTTTTTGATAAAATTCAAATTAGCTAAATAAAAATTACCGTTTGGCGTACAGCTTATAGAATTTTTATTTTTAAAAGATTTTTGTTTTACAAGCTTGCCTTTACTATCTAAGAACAATCGAGTTGTATTTTTTCTTAAGGACTTAGAAACTGATATTATAGAATAATTAGAATTTAAATTATTTAAAATTTTTTTATATGCCTTAAAAATCAAAACCTTGGATCTAAAAGGTGATGTTGGTTGTAAGAGAATAATTGGAAAATTTTTAGATTTTAACTCTAATTTTAATTTGATAATAGCATGTAAAATTGCGTCCTCTGGTCTAGATTTGGGCCCCGACAAAGATTTTGGTCTTTTAACAATTATAAGCTTAGGTTCGTAAGACTTACTAAATTGAAAAGTATCATCTGAAGACAATATTATTTTATTCACATACTTCAATGAGTAAGCAAATCTTATCGTTCTCTCAACTAATGAAATATTTTTTATCTTAAGATGATTTTTTTTCTTAAGCCTAATTGAATTTTTTCTGGCTAAAATAAATACAAATGCTTTCATTTTTTATATTTTTAAAGACGGACTGCTAGGTAGATTGATTATTGAATTATATAACTTATTTGTAGTATTTAAGTTGTCTCTTGGAAAATTTTTATACATCTTTAGAGTGTGGAGTGGCTTCCACACCGGTCTGCAATAAATTTTATATCTATTTAGCTTATTCAATATATAGTTTTTCTCTTTTGAATTTTTTAATAATTTAAGAGAAATAAGCCAATAATTACTTTTTGAATTTTTTGGTTCCTGTAAAATTTTGAAATTATTAAATTCTCTAAAATATTTTGAATATTTAACAAAGTTTTTTCTTTTGTTAACAATCAATTTATTGAGTTTTTCAAGTTGCGCGCAACCGATCGCCGCATTAATATTTGATAATCTTAGATTAAAACCTATCTCATCATGTAAATATTCGTATTTATGTTTTTCCTTAGCGGTTGTTGTTAAGTGTCTAACGTAGTTAGCTGTAGATTTGTCAGATGTGAGCACTACACCTCCATTTCCACAAGTAATAGTTTTATTTCCATTAAAACTTATGACACCTATCTTTCCAAATGTTCCTAAATGTTTTTTCTGATAGTAAGAACCAATCGCCTCTGCAGCGTCTTCTAATAATATAAGATTGTACTTCTTACAAATTTTTTTTAATTCATCTATTTTGCTGGCAAAACCAAATACGTGAACTGCAACTAAGGCTTTTATTTGGTTTTTTGTTTTTTTATTAAAAAGTTTACCATTTTTTTTAATTGAAATTTTTTTGATATACTTCTCTAATTTATTAGGACAAATACCTAAATTCGATTCATCTACATCAACAAAATTTGGAATCCCACCACTATGATAAATTGCATTAGCTGTGGCTACAAATGTTAAACTTGGTAACAAAACTTCTTTATTTTTAATTTCTAAAGATCTAAGGGATATTTCAAGACCATAAGTTCCATTTATAACTGCAACTGCATATTTTGACTTTGTTAAATTGATAATTTTTTCCTCAAATTTTTTAACATATTGACCTATGCTTGAGACATAACCAGTTTTAATACAATCTTTAAGATACTTCACTTCATTACCTTTAAACATTGGTTCGTGCAAAGTCTTAGGGGTAAGTTTTAATGATTTTATTAATTTAATAAGTTTATCTGATTCTTTTTTGCTCATAAAGTTTTTATTAAGTTTTCTTTAGTAAACAAGCGCCCCAAGATAAACCAACTCCAAATCCACACAGAAGAATTAACTCATTTTTTCTAATGTTTTTAAATTTTTTTTTTAAAATTATGGGAATTGAGCTTGAGACAGTATTCCCGACACTTTTAAGATCATTTACCATGTTTTCATCTTTGAGATCCAATTTTTTTTGTATATTATCCAGAACAAGTTTACTTGCCTGATGAAAAAAAAAATATTTAATTTTACTTTTATTTATTTTGTTATTGTATAAAAAATTTAAAATAAATGAAGGTATTGTATTTAACGTAAATTCAAAAATTTTTGTTCCATTCATATTTATTTTCGGTTGTTTAACGAATTTATTTGATAAATTTTTAGTTCCAAAATCGTCACAAATAAAGTCTCTAGATCCACTGCCATCTGTGCCAAATTCAAAATTTAGTATTTCAAATGAATTTTTGGTTTTATTTGCGCTTACTAATGAAGTTGTTGAGGCATCAGAAAAAATTAATTTAGTACTTAAGTCTTGAGGGTCAATTAATTTTGAATACGTGTCGGTAGTGATTAACAAAATGTTTTTAGATGTTTTAGATGATATTAACCCTTTGGCTAAAGATAATAAGTAAATAAATCCTGAGCAGCCCAAATTAATATCTAAAGCTCCAATATTATTTTTTAATTTTAATTTCTTTTGTAAAATACACGCGTTTGTGGGTATTAAATACTCAGGTGTTTGAGTACAATTAATTAAATAATCTATTTTTTTTCTATTAATTTGTTTAATAATTTTTGAAGCTGACTTAAAAGCTAAATCATTTGAGAATGTTTTTTTATCTGCGATATTACGAACAGACACGCCAACCTTTTCCAAAATTTTCTGGGTTTTTATCTTATTTTTTCCAATAGATTTTAAAAAAACACTATTATCTTGTTTTAAAGAGCCTAAGAAGTACTCAATATTATTTAAGTAAGATTTAATCACTGTGAAGAATAGCCTCCATCTAATACGAAATTTTGTCCTGTGAACCAATCAGACTCATTCCCTATAAGAAATTCAATTGCATGATTAACGTCTTTAAAAGATCCAATTCTTAATGGATGAGAATCTATAACTGCTTGTGCTTTATCTTTTGTAATAGATTTTGAATAATCTTTAAATAATTTACTTTCTTTAATGACCCCAGGGCTTAAACAATTTACTCTCACTTTGTTTTTAGTAAGCTCTAAAGATAAAGATTTTGTGAGGCCAATCAAACCAGACTTTGTTGACGAATAAACTGTTTGACCAGGAGCACCCACTACTCCCATTACAGAAGAAATAAATACTATAGCATTAAGTTTCTTAAAAATTTTTTTTTGGCACAAAAATTTGCTCAAAAGAATAGGTGCAACTAAATTTAAGTTTATTGATTTAGATATACTTTGATGAGTAAAAGCGGTTATTGGTTTTAAGTCGTGAGTTCCCGCAGAATAAACAAAATAATTGATATCTTTAAAATGTTTAAATGAAGTTTTAAATAATTCATCGTAATTATGAAAGTTATTTAGATTAAAATTAATATTTATTAATTTTTTATTTTTAATTTTTGAGTTTTTTCTCGATATATTTATTACTTTCATACCTTTATTCAAAAAATGTTTAGCTAAATTTAGGCCAATTCCTGAAGAGGCTCCTGTGATAAGAATTGTTTTATTTTTAAATTTTTTTTTCATATTTTAATTAAATTTGTTAATTTTATGTTATTAAGATTAATTAGAGCACTAGCCCAAGAATACCCTACGCCAAAACCTGAAATCAAAACTTTTACGTTTTTTAATTTTTTTTTGTTATTTAAAATCGTTACTGGTATAGAGGCTGAGTTGGTATTTCCGAATTTTTCAATTGAAGTTAAATTTTTATCTGTAGGAATTTCAATCTTTTTGATTATGCTTTCTATTAAAAATTTATTTGCTTGATGCAATATATAGAAATCTACATCATTAACATTTAAACTTTTTTTATTTAAAAGACTCTTAATTTGTTTTGGTACTTCATTTATAGCAAACTCGAATATTTTTGATCCTTTCATTTCTAAATGTGTTCCCTTTTTAGTTTCAAATCCATTGCTTTTAAATATTAGATTTTTATATCCACTTCCATCAGTGCAAAAAACAAAGTTAGATACATTATTGTTTGTTTGACTATATTCTATGGCTGTAGCTGATCCTGCATCACCAAATAAACCAAAGTATTTTTGGTCTAGCATATTTATAAATTTACTACTCATATCACCACTTAAAAGTAAGCCTTTAGATTTCATATTTTTTGAAATTAAAAATGCATTGTAAAGACCGTAAACATAGCCTGAACATCCTAAAGGAATATCTATAGTAAAAATATCTTTTTTTAATTTTAGCTTTTCTTGAAGAATACATGAGCTAGCAGGCAGCACATAATCTCTTGATTGACTAACAAAAATTAAAAAGTTGATGTCCTTTTTTTTCCAATTTAATCTCTTTATAATTTCCTCTGCAGCACGTAAACACAGATCTGAGGTATTAAATTTTTTCTTTTCATCAAGATAGTGTTTTTTCACTCCTGTTAAATTTATAAATTGATCTTTATCTTTTATTTGTAGCCGATTTTTATTGTTGATAACATTTTTGGGAACGCAAACAGATATACCTGCGATTTTAGAATTATTTGTTTCTATCATTTTAAATCTATTTTAATTTGTATAATCTCAATAAGTCTTTGAGTTTTTTACATTTATTAATTTTTTCCGGGGAAATTTTTAATTTATTAAAATTTTGGTCATTAAATGCCATAATTTCTAACATTTTTAAAGAGTCTAATCCGATTTTTTCTAAGCTATCAGACTCCTTTAATCTTTTCTCAAATATCTTTTCAAATAATTTTATCAATTCATTTTTTTTCATTTAGAAATCTCTTTTATCTTCTTTCTAAAAAATTTTATTCTCTCCTCATAATCACCAATAATAGTGTTAGAATTTAGAGATTTTATACCTGCATGATTATTTTCACAAATTACTTGATCCTCTTCAAAAACTGTATCATTGAATTTTTTTGACATATCTGAGAAAAAATTTAACGTGCTGTCTGAAACTTTTTTGTTGAAATTTGAAAGATATATATCACTAGTAATTAATGTTTTATTCGTGCCTAATGGAGTATATCTTTGTAGATAAAAAGAATGTTCCATTGTTGTTGCAATAGTAGATAAGGGGAAAATTAAAATATGATTATATTTGTTGCCGAAATTATTTGAAAATTTTTTAAACTTTTTAACATAGTTTTCTCTTAAAGGCATTTCCATTGACATTACATTTTTTGAATATTGATATTTAGGTTTTTGATTTAGAATATGCTTGAACGTAGTTTGATGAACAAAAACTGCATGATATTCATCAATCGAGTTTTCTACACATAATTTCCAATTTGAGTTCCATACCCAACTAGAGGAATTCACCTTTTTATCAATTTTATATGAAATATTATTTATCTTCTCATAATCAATTCCAAGGAAATCTTTCAATTTTGTTTTATTATATGATGATGTTATAAAAATAAAATTACCACAAAAATCTACTTTCCATTTTTGCAAAGATAATTTTGAGATATTTTTTTCCTTTTTAAAGCATTCCTTTTTGAGTGGTATGTTCTTTATTTTACCATCTTCATCATAAGACCAAAAGTGATAAGGACAAAAAAATTTTTCATTACCCGATTTTTTTTCTTTAATTATAGATCCTCTGTGAAGACAAATATTTGAAAAAGCTTTTAAACCTTTTTCAAAATTATAAAGAACAATAGGATGACCAAAAATTTCTGTTGTCTTAAAATCTAAAATCTTTTTAAATTCACATCTGTGACCAACTAAGAACCATGATTTTTTAATATGTTCCTTTTTTTCCAAATTTAAATATTTTTCATCAAAATATACTTTATTATTTATTTTCATATTCTTATTTATAAAATTTTTTACTTTTAGCAGGATTACCGTGAGAAAGTGTAAATTTTTCTGCATTTTGATATAAAACCGATGAAGCTGACAATCTTGAAGACTCTTTAAGATTTATTTTAGGCATTACAGATGAGTTGGCTCCAAGAAAACAGATTTGACCAACTTTGCTGTGTCCTCCAATAAAAGAATTTGGACTCATGACTGAATGTTTATCAACGACAGAGTGATGGCCAACTATAGCTCCAGAATTTATTAAAACATTTTCTTTTATATTTGCTAATGGAGCAACTACGCAATTAGGAGCAATTATTGTGCCGCTAGATATTACTGCGTTACGAGATATATAACTTGTTTTGTGAATAATTGACATAAGTGGAATTTTATTTTTTTTTAATTCTATATAGCTAATTTTTCTTAACTTGGGCTCTCCAAAAGAAATGCAGGCTTTAAGGTTTTTATTTTTTTTGATTTTTTTAATATCATTCAAGAAGTGTATTTTCTTTGATAATTGTTTTAAAAGTCCTAAGTTTTTTTTCTTATTATCAATTATAAAAATTTTTTCAATTTTTCTATAGAGCTTTCCATCATCTATAATGTAATTTACTATCTCTAGAGTATGGTCTCCACCACCTATTAAAGCAAGATTCATTTTTAGATTTTTATTATAAATTAAATTTTAAGTCACTAAATTTTTTAGGAGTGACACTGTCTAAATTGATGTTTTTCAAAACTTTAACAATTTTTTTAGTTGCGCCTTTTTTCAAATAGTCTTTATCGTGAATATTAAATTTCTTTTTTTTATAAAGAACAAGTTTCAATTTTCTTTCTATCAATTTTGAACTTGCATTTACATTTAACACTCGCCCAGGCTGAACCCTGCTTTTTTGTCTATTCCCGACATTTATACTTATTGCCCCTAAATAGGGAGCTTCGCTTAAAGCGGAGGAAGAGTTTCCGATAACACAATCTATTTTTTTTAGTAAGGAATAGTATAATTTATGACCTAAAGAGTCATAAAGATTTGCATTCTTATTTCTTTTGATAAAAATTTTTATCATTTGAGTTATATAAAAACTACCTTCATCAGAATTAGGTTTTGTAAATATTATATTTTCACTTTTAAAATTACTTAATGCCTTCAATAAATTTTTAAATTGTTTCTTTGTCTCTGAAGGAACATTTGTTATAGGATGAAAAGTTACTAATATATTTTTTTTATTTTCATAAAATTTAATTCTTTTTTTTATCTGATTTAATTTTAATAAATTTGTATTTCTGATATTATCAATGGTCATATTTCCAACTAAAAAAACATTTTTACTATTTTCACCCATTTGAATTACCCTTTTCTTGTGAGTTTTGTGGGTCACAAAATGATACAAAGAAATTTTTGTTAAAATATGTCTTATAGTTTCATCTTGCGAACCATGTGAAGTTTCACCTCCAAAAAAATGTGCAATAGGAATATTAAGAAAGAAGGCTGAAATCGCAGGTCCAAGCATTTCATACCTATCACAAGGTATACATACTAAATTTGGTTTAGTTTTCAAAAAAAGATTTTTAAATTTTTCTATACCTGTTGATATAGAGGAAAGTGTTGAAGTATTTTTAATTTTATTTGTATTACCTAATATATTGATTTTTTTAAATATATTAATTTTTTCATTTTGGATTTCTTTATAAGTATAACCAAATTCATTCGATAAATGACTGCCAGTAACAATAAGTTTAGTTTGTAAATTTTTAATTTTTTTTAGCTCAATAATTAGATTCTTCATTAAACTAAATTCAGATCTAGATCCTGTTATGATAAATATTTTTTTCATTAAATTTTTTTTATAATTTGATCTGCTAAGTAATTTTTTTTTTGATTTTTTACCAATTAAAATATTTAATTTTTCTGGTGGTAAACCATTACCTGGTCTTTTTAGTATCAAATTATTTTTTGAGAATATTTCGCCTTTATTAATTTTACTCTTAGCATGAATAGATTGGCGAACTAACACTTTGTTAATTTTCTCACTTTTACATATTTTTTTAAAGTAGGATCCCAGAGATATATTGGTATTTCTTATATCTTTCACTAAATTTGATAATTCTTTTGGACTTAAACTCATTTTATGGTCTGGTCCAATTAATTTTTTTGAAATAGTAAAATGCTTTTCTATATAATTTGCACCCAAACCAATGGCAGCTATTGGAGCAAGAGTTCCAAGTGAATGATCTGATAGCCCTACATCAACTTTATATCTTTTTTTAAAGAATCTTATTGTATGTAAATTTAAATCTTGAATTGGAGTTGGATAAGCAGAAGTACATTGTAAAATTATTAAATTTTTTCTGTTTAATCCACTTTTTAAAAGAATATTAAATGCAGTATCAATCTCTTTAATTGAAGACATTCCTGTAGATAGAAGAGTTTTTTTATTTAATGAGCCAATATATTTTAATAGAGGGATATTAGTAATTTCTCCTGAAGGTATTTTAAACATCTTAACTTTTAGTTTTCTTACTTTAGCAGCGTCTTCGATACAAAAAGCACTAGTAAGAAATCCAATTTTTTTTTTATTGCATCTTTTTATAATTTTTTTGTGTGCTTCATCCCAATTAAATTCAATTTTTTTAATCATATCATGTTGGTTTTCTTTACTGTTTTTAGTAAATTTTTTTTGATAATTAGTTTTTTTTGCTACTTTCGATATTAAACTTGAGTTAGTTACTTGAAATTTTATATAATCAGCACCAGCTTTTGCTGCGATATCCACTAGTTTTAATGCCTTTTTTATCGAACCATTATGGTTTACTCCGGCTTCTGCTATGAAAGTTATTTTTTTGGACATATAATTAGGTTAATTCACAAAACTTTTTTAAGAATCTTAAACCATTTTCACCACTTTTTTCGGGATGAAATTGACATCCTATTATTTTATCTTTTTTAATGACAGCTGGAATTTGAAGATTGTAATATTTGCAATAAGCTGATGTGTCCTCTTTATTATCTGTAATTGATATAAACGAATGAACGAAGTAAAAACTGCTATTGTCAAATTTTTCGAAAAAATTATTACTATTTTTAATTTGTATTTCATTCCAACCAATATTTGGAACTATTAATTTTTCTTTACTTACTTCATTTATATTTTTCACATTTCCAGGAATTAAGTTTAAACCTTCATAATTACCGAATTCAGAGCTCTTTGATAACAATAGCTGCATACCTAAACAAATTCCTAAAATAGGTTTTTGATGTTCATTTGTATATTTTAAAATAATTTTTTGTAGATTTTTCCTTTTTAGAAGACTCATTGCATTTCCAAACGCTCCAACACCAGGTAAAATTAAATGACTAGAATCGAGTATGATATTTTCATCATCACTTATTTTTGAATTAAACCCAATTTTTTCCAGGCCTCTTTTAATACTTAATATATTGCCGCAACCGTAATCAATAATTGTGATTTTTTTCATTTTAATCTAACTGCCTAACTCTGATTTTTGATTTCGATGCCTCTTTTCGTATGTCAGACAATGTGCAAAAATTATAATGCAAAGCATAAGCAACAGCAATTGCATCTATTTTTGAAATTTGATTTAATTTGGTCAAATCTGATGGTTTGCCAAAACCACCGCTAGCAATTATTGGAATATTAATTGATTTAGAGGCATTTGAAAACAAGTCATAATCAAAACCTTTTCTAGTTCCTTCCATGTCTACAGATGTAAGCAAAACTTCGCCTGCGCCTCTTTTTTCACAATTTTTTATCCAGTCTATAACATTTAAACCAGTCTCTTGTCTTCCATTGTTAGTGAATACTTCCCAAGTATTCTGTTTAATTTTTTTTGCCTCTACGGAAAGAACAACAGACTGTGAACCAAATTTTTCACTTAATTGATTTATTAAATTATTATTTTCTACAGCGGCAGTGTTTACAGCAACCTTGTCGGCTCCAGATCTAAATGCTTTTGAGGCATCATCAATGCTTCTTATTCCACCTCCTACAGTAATAGGGATAAAAATATCTTTAGAAGCTTTGGAGATTATATCGTAAAGATTATTTCGGCCATATAGACTGGCCACTGAGTCCATAAAGATAACTTCATCTATACCTTCATTATAATATTTTAATGCAAATTTGTTAGGTTCACCAACAATTCTTAGGCCTTCTAAATTTATACCTTTAATTAAATTTTGATTTTTTATATCTAGACGAGCAATAATTCTCATTTAATTTTTAATTCTATTATCAAGATTATTCTTTATTTTTTTTTGAAAACCATATGAACTTCAGAACAAATTTTATTTCTATCAAGAACATTTTGAAGATCATTTATTACTGAAAATAGTTTTTCATCTAATAGCGATTTGTATTTTTTAAAGTTATTAGTATTACTACTATTAATTAGACTCCTATAAAGATCAGGAAAATCTGCGCCGAACCACCACTCTCCAGCAATTTCAAGGTTGTATTTTTTTGCTAAATAATACAATGACTCTTTTGTGTATAAGTTTGTATGTGCTGCCCCTAAGTGTCTTGGACAGACATGTTTAAATGAATTTTCTAAAAAAACTGATAATGAAAATAAGGGAACTGAAAAAAATAAGTATTTGATATTTGACCTCTTAAAAATTTCAATTAGAAAGTTTGGTTCTTCTAAATGTGCTAAAACACATATCATCGACAAAACATTTGAGTTTTTATCCTTGACAATAGTTTCAAGTGTTTGCTGCATATCCAAATTAATAAGTTTATTTTTTTTTAAGAATTTATTACCACTTTTAACAAATGATTTACTGGGTTCGTAACCGACTCCAGGAATTTTTCTTAACTCTAAAGCCTTAAGGAACTGACCATTTCCAGCTCCAATGTCCAATACTTTAATTTTTGATTTTATTACCTTTCTGAGAAAATCTACTTTAGGTAAATGAATTTCTTTAACTCTTTGATTAAAAAAATTGTAATCAGGATCCTCATCGTAATTTTTACCTTTATCAGCACTATAAAGCCAATGGGTAAACTTTTTGTTATCATGAAAGACAGAGTTTAAATGATTACATTTTTTACATAGTGTGTATCCCACACCAAAAGATGTAAAAATTTTATTCGGTAATTTAGCATAACAATTTTTACACTTTTTTCTCAATCCTTGTTTTTTTAAGAAATTATTAACTCGTTTCGTAAAATTTAAGAATTTTTTATTTTCGTTATATAGAGATTTTTTTATAGAAAACAAATTATTATAATTCTTAGAATACTTTACTATTTTTTTCATATATTTAGCTTATAGTACAATTTTATTTTTATTAATAGTTTAATGATTTTTTTCTTCAAGTTGTTTTAAAATACTTTTCCAACGTCCATAGAAATTTAAATCAGGAAACTGAATATAATTCTTCTTATAGATTTCATATTTTGAATAATTAACTTTTGAACTTTTTATTTTTTTTATTAATGTTGAATTATTTTTAAATGTTTTTCCTAGATGTATCCGAGTTGATCCTAAAGTTTGAGATAACTTCACAGTCATTGTGTAACTATGATAATGAAAATTTTTAAAATAATCTGATGTTAAAAAAATTATAGGCTTATTAAACAAGACTGCAATCTGGCTAGCAAAAGAATTATGGCACAATACAAATTTCGAATTTTTAATTAACTGATTAGTTTGATCAAAGTAAAATTTAAATCCTTTAATCGGTATATCGTTCTTATTTCTTCTATGATGAGCAGCTATAATTAACTTATTTTTTGGAAAGTGATATTTAATATATTTTAAAAATTCTTCAACTGGACCCCAATATTCATTAGATTTTCTTTTGGTATCCTGTGCATAGCCTAGTTGATAATCAAAACTTGCCTCAACAACATCATCTATAAAAACAATATTTTTATTATCAACTCGTGACTTGTTTCTAGCTTTTAAAAATAACTCTACCTCTGGGCTATCAAGTTTAATTAAACTATTTTTTTTATATTTATTTTTAACTTTTTGAAACATATTGTTATTTGTTACAAATGTTAAGACTGGCTTAACATCTGATATTTTGAAAACGATATAATTGTTAATTTTTTCAATAATCATAAAAATTGCTCTTATAAATAAATTTAAAAAACTATTGATTTTAATTATATTTTTGATGTTATTTATTGTGTAAGTTTTAATTTCTATTTCAGGTCCGTCTTTGAAAATAAGTTTATTTCCTCCCGAGAAAAATAAAAATCTGTCCAATATTCCAGAGAGAAAAAAGGTGCCTGCTACATTTAAATAAAAAAATTTTTTAGGTAATTTTTTTTTTTCTTTTATTAAATCAGAAACAGAAAATATTTCTTTATAGTTTTTTTCTTTAATATATCTACTTCCTTCTCGAGTAAACATTTTATAAATTTTTTTATTGATTAAAGGAAGTATAGTCCAGTAAACTATATTCCAATCTTTATATTTGGTTTTAACACCTAATCTTGTCAAATTATGTTTTGTTAAAGGTTGGTGAGTTATAACTAAAAGTGTATTGTTATTCATTAATTGTATATCTATTTCATCCACACAGCTTGTCGTAGTTCCCATTTTTTTTCATTTTTCTTCCATATATGTTTTGGCCTAAAACTATCGATAATTTTATGAAAATTTATTTCGTCCATATCAAGATAATTTAAAATTTCTTTAAAATATTTTTTTGGAAATTCTCCATCATATTTTTTAACTAAAGCAACAGCCTCATCTCTGGTGATTATATTGTTTCTCACCTCCAGAGCCGCGTCTTCTGTTGCTCTTCCTCTGCCTGTTTTAATGAACCATGTGTAAAAATGTAAATTATCAAGCTTATCGTCTAAGCTCGAATACTTTGTATAAGTTCCTTCGCTTCTATATGGATTTACTTTAAAATCAGAATGTTCAGATGCAAAATAGAAATTACTTTGGGGATTATAATTTAAATAGTAAGGCAAGGTAAGAACGGTGAGATTTTTTATTTCTTCTGACTTATTTCTTAGTGGTAAATATGGATGTAAGTCATTTTTCGAAATATTATATTTTTCTAATTCTGAAATATGGATGCCGCCAAAATATAAATCTTTGCTGTCTGAATGAAATAAGTCTTTGTTAACAAAACCTGAAATATTATACAAATTTCCTCCAACACCTTTTTCAAAATATGCATCACCATATATTATTAAATTAATCTTTTTTTCTAATGCAAGTTTAGGTGCTAAATTTAGCTGACCCAAAACAAATGGTTGAAAAGGATGCAAGAGATTTGTAAATGCCAATTTAGTCAACTTTCTATGTACTAACGGATTAGGTGTATGCAATTCGTTGTCAAAACCCATCTTTTGCCATGCTTGAAAATTGTGCCAACCAATATCAGTATAAATATGTGGCGCCCATGTTACAGTTAGAGGATTCATCTTATATTTATATTTAAGAATATGCGATAAATAGATACTATCTTTTCCACCGCTACCAGGAATTAATACATCATAACTTCCATCATCTCTTCTATATTTGTTAAGTATCTCTTTTAATTCTTTTTCTCTTTCTTCCCAGTTAATTCTTTTTTTTTCTTCGAAGTAATTGCATGCTCCACATACTCCATCTTCAAAAGATGTTCTTTGTTTGATGCCATCTTTAGTATCTAAATGTTGAATTGAACCCATAAATCTTTGATTTGACTCGACGCATCTAGTGCAAAATTTTATTTTGTTAATTTTATTTTCTCTCATAATTATTTTACTTCGGAAATGGTGTTATTATTTATTTCGTATACTTTTGAAAATATAGATTTTTTTTCCAATTTATGCGTAACCATAATAATAGTTTTTGTTTTATTTAATCTTTTTAAATTGTCCAAAATATCTTCAGAGGTTTTTTGGTCTAACGAGCTCAGGGGCTCATCTAAGATTAAAATTGAAGGATCATTGTACAATGCTCTTGCTAACGCTATTCTTTGCTTTTGACCACCGGAAATTTTTGATGCATCTTCACCTACTAAGGTATCTGCTTTATTGCTTAGTCCTACAATAAAATCTTTTAAATTTGAATTATCAATGCTCTTAAGTAATTTGTTTTCTAATATTTCATGATTTTCAAATCCAAAGGCTATATTTTTTTTTACTGAGTCGTCAATTAAATAGATGTTTTGAGGAACATAGCCAATATTTTTTCTCCAAGATTTAAGATTTTTATCTATCTCTATTCCATCAACAAGTATTTTTCCAGATGAGACAGGAATTAATCCCATCAAGAGATTAAGTAAAGTAGTTTTGCCAGACCCCGATTTTCCTATTATAGCTATAAAATCATTCTTTTTAATACTTAAAGATATATTTTTGATTGTACGATTATCTTTTGAAGAATAACTAAAACTTACATCACTAAATTTTACTTCTTTATTAAATTTAAGTTCTTGCTTGCTGTTAAATAAATGCTGATTTTTGTCTCTGTAAAAATCAATAGTCTTAAAGTCCTCTTTCAAACTTTTAATTGCTGTTGCTGTATGTCTAATTTGTTGTAAAGAAACCAAGATCTTTGACATTGATGGAAGTATCTTAATTGTTGATATTAAAAAAACTCCCAATGTTCCTAAAATGTTTAAGTTACTTGAGCTTTGTATAGGAGGAAAAATAATGATCATTGATATTATTATTATAGCTGTCATTTCAAACCAAATTCGAGGGAGCCTATTCAAAAAACTATTTTTAAAACCAACTAAGGCTATTTCCATGCTTCTTTTGGTTACTGAGTTTGAAAAATATTTGTTCGCTCTAAACATTATAATATCTTTAATTGAATTAAGACTTTCTTTTAAAACTTGCATATTAAGTTTTTGAGTTTTGACTAAAATTTTTCCTAATCTAAACGCAATTTTACTTGTAGTTATATAAAAAATTATACTTAAAAAACCAATAATGCCTATTACCCACAACGTTTCTAAAGGTTTAACCATTACTAAAAGAGTCATTATTGCAATTATAATTATTGACTCTGTTATTAAAGAACTCAAACTAATTATTGCACTACCAAAAATAGCTGACTCTTGAAGAATTTTTGTTATCAGTATTGAGGAGTTATTCTTTACATGAAAAATATATGGATTATCTAAATATCCTGTGTATAGCCTAGCTCCTAAATTGAATCTACTTTTGTATGCAAATTTATTCTCATGCCAATAATAAACTGAAAGATAAAGGTTTTTAAAAAAATAAACTAAAAATATAATTAAAATTGCAATACTTAATTCATTATCAAAAAGACCTGATTTATTTAAAAAGCTTTCTAAAAAATTAAACTCTGTTTGATTACCAGTCAAAATGTTGATCATTGGTAAAATTGCGATCAAACCAATTGTTTCTAACAATCCAGCCAAAAGCATAAAAAAAATTAGAAATTTAAATGTTTTTTTTTCTTTAGAGGTTAAAAGATTTAATATATCTGGTAATGATTTGATCATTTTGTTTGAATTTAATTTAGGATAAAATACGCTACTTAATTGCTAAAAACCCTTCAAAACATGCGTACTTAAAGATGCTATTTATGTCTTTAAAACCTGCTCTACGTAACAAATCTAAATTTCCTTTTGTAGAAAAGGGTTCTAAAATACCTTTAAGTGATCTGCCTTTACTTATTATTTCATTAGGTGAGTAACCTTGGGATAATTTATATTCAATATATACTTGATTAAGAATATCTTGAAATCTAGCATCACTTCCTCTTACCTTTTCAATAAAAAAGAAAGCTCCTCCCCAATTGAGACTGGAGTATATTTTATTTATAATTTGTTGCCTTTTTTTTGGAGAAATAAATTGAATTGTATAAAAAGAACTAATAATACAACATTTTTTTATATTAATTTTATCTATATTTTTCTTTAAAAAACTTAATCTTTTACTTTTTTTATTTCTCTTTTTACACGTCTTAATCATTTCATCTACGCTATCTACCCCTATAAACTTAATATTTTTATTATTGTCTTTGTGTCTTTGATATAATTTTGTCAAAAATGTTCCTGTTGAACATCCTAAATCTAAAATAATTGAATTATTTTGTAGAAAAAAATCAGATAAATTCAAAAAAAGATTATGGGTTTCTCTATACAGTGGAACGGACTTGTTAATATGTTTATCAAAATTTTTGTAAACATTTCCTTTAAAATTCCAGTTTGAATTTTTTTTAAATATATTGTCGCCAGTTTTGTAAACTTTGTTTTTCATATTAATCTATTTTTTCACCCAAAAACTCAATATGGTAAGTATGTGTAAATTGATATATTAATGATTTCCACCTTTTTTTAAATTTTACTCCATAAAATCCTTGTGCATTAAATTTTTCTATTCTTTCTTTAGGTCTATTTACACTGTAGAAAAATTTTTTACTTATCCTCTCAATTTCATTGATGTAAAATTGCTGCATCTCGTTAGTCATTTCGCCTAGAGAGGTTGTATTTATACAAATATCAAAGATTTCATTATCAAATTTTTCTATCATTGGTTGGGGCAAAATAACAAAATCAAACTCTCTTAAATCTTCACTATTAATTTTTTTATGATCTTTAAAATCAGAAAAAGTGGCTATTTTTTTGTTAGGGAAACATTTTTTCAAAAAGTAAGCTGCTAAGACACAAACTTCAGGTAATTCTACCGTTACAAAAGTTGAATGATTATAGATATTTTTAAGATATCTCGATAAGCCAGCATAACCACCTCCTATATCTAAAAATAAATTTTGTGCTTTAAGGTCTAAACTTGTGTTTTTTTTTATTTGAGAAACGTAATAAGCATATCTTAATACTCTATGACTTAATCTTTGATTCCTATAAGAAACACAAAAGCTATTACCTGCTCTACTTTCTGAACACATTCTAAGTATGTCTAAATCAACATGCTCAGAAAGTTTATGATATAAGTTTATAATACTTAAAGATTTCAATTTATTAATGAAAGATGAATTATTAGAAGAAAGAAAATTTTGATCAGCTAAAATAGCAGCTTTAGTTTTAACACTATTTCTAAAATTATTTAAAGCCTCGATATTTAATTTTAAATTTTCATTTAAAAATATTTTTTTAAATTCATCACTACATTTTATCCACCATGGTGACTTTTTAAAAAATTTATTTTCATTAAGAACTTTTACAGAGTTTTGGTAATCAATTTCTAATCTTTTATAAAAATCATCTGAAATTTTTTCATCAAAAGTTTCATAATAATCTAATTGTTGAATTGGCCATGATATACCATCGTTTCCTTCTAGGATTTCATTTCTCTTTTTTTCATTATTATCTAGTCTTAAACCTTTTTCAAAATAAGATCTAAATATCAAGATGCTCATTAAATTGATAATTAAAAATATTATTCTACCAAAAAAACTATAATAAATTGTCGAACTTGGTGGGTTTTTAAGTAAAAACATTTTTTCTGAAAATAAATTAGTTTTTTTGTTATAAAAAAATCTCTTTAAAAATACAATAATGTGTAAAATCTTAGCTGCTGGTCTATGGTAAGATTGAAATAGGTAAAATTTAATTTTTTCTAACATATTATTTAATTGAAGAAAGAATGGCTAAGTTAAGAGTGCAAAAAATAAATTTAACTTCAGCGTTATTTAATTGTTTTTTATCTAATAATTTAATTATTCTATTTTTTTCAATGAATTTATTTACCAGATTGCTTTGAAACAACATATCTCGAAATTTTTTTGATTTAAGATTAAAAAAATTATTTATATTTGCATAAAAACCAATTTTTTCTTTAAATTCTAAAATTTTTTTAGGAACAATTTTTTTCATAGAATCTCTTAGTATAGATTTCCCATATCCTTTTCTTATTAGATAATCATCTGGTAAAGATTGAGTAAATTCAAATAAATCTTTGGAAAGAAAGGGACATCTGTTCTCAATTGAAAAGTACATAGAAACTTGATCAGCACTTAATAAATCTTTTGGAAGTGTATCTCTGAGTAAATCTATAGCTAATCTATTCCTAAAAAAATTTTTAAAATACGTTTTAGGTCTTGTATTCAAATCAAAATTTTTATTAGATAAATATTCCTTAATTAGATCTTTTTCATGAAATGTGGACAATTTTTGTTTCAAGTAATCTTGATAATAATTAAAATCAGATAAAATTTTTGATCTTACATACGGTTTTACATTTAATGACCAATCTTTATAAATCGAATTAAAATTATTTTTCCTATAGCGGCTGGATAAATAGTTCATATGATGAGTATAGTAACCTGCATAAATTTCGTCACCTCCGTTACCTAATAGTAAAACTCTATGGCCATCTTTTTTTATTACTTTATTTAGGTGAGCGTAAACTAAAAAGGAGATAGTGCTTAGTGGAAAATGTGTATCTGAAATAATTTTTTGGAGAAAACTATAATTATCAAGTTGATTCATTGGTACAAAATTTTCCTTGTAATTAAGTTTATTAGAAAAATGTTTTATCCTCTGAGACTCATCATAGTTTTTATCTTTTGAAAATATTGAATAACAGCTTAAATCAACGCTTTGGAGGTGTTTTGCCATTCCAGCAATTGAAGAGGAGTCGACCCCGCCGCTAAGCAAGCATGCCATTGGAAAATCTGATCTAAATCTCTTTGAAAAAGAGTCTTTTAATTTACTTTTCATTATTTTGGTTGCTTCGAGATAACTTATATCTTTATTAGTTTTTGTTCTTTTTGGATGCCAGTATTTCATAAAACGACTTTTAACTTTATTATCAAAAGAAACAATCGTTGATGCCTCTAAGCTTTTAATTTCATTAAAAAACGTCTCGTTATCTATAAATATTGATTTTGGTCCATAAGATAAGAAGTTAGAAATTTTTTCTTCATTTAATGATGTTCTCTGATTTCTTAACGAAAAAATATAGTTGATATTTGAACCATAATATAATTTTATGCCGTCGTAAAAATAGTATAAAGGTTTTTCTCCAAATCTATCTCTGCACAAGTAAAATTTGTTTTGCTTTTTGTTATAGAAAGAATAAGCCCACATACCGTCAAGATCTTCCAATGTATTATCTTTTTCTAAACTTAAATATTTTAGTAGAACTTCAGTATCTGAATTAGTTCTCAGACTGTTAAATTTATATTTTTTTTTTAATTCAATATAATTATAAATTTCACCATTAAATGAAATTATTCCATTGTGATCCTCCATAGGTTGATTAGATTTTTTTACAGGGTCAATAATTGATAAACGAGAATGTAACATTACTAACTCATTGTTACCTATTTTTTTTTTAATTAAGTTTTGAAAATCAGGGCCTCTTCTTTTCATAAGATTTATACATGATTTAATTTGGTCACTAGTTGGTGACAAATTAGTTGGTCCTAGATATCCAGCAATACCACACATAATGTTATTATTTTATTAAAGAAATATTTTTTTTAAACAATGCTCCGCACTTTGTAAAATATATATTTTTACAATTAAACATTTTTATACTTCAAAGTTTAGACAGGTTTGAAAAAATGATATTTTTTTTTTGAAACCGTCACATTTAAATTATTAATTAAAACCTTAAATTTGTTATGTCCATCCTGAATAAGATTAAAAACAACTTGATTGAATGGTCCCGAGATAAATTTTAATGTCTTATTTTTTTTATAAATAAAATTAAAAAAGCTTTGTTTAAGATAACCTTGGTCATCTTCGTGATGCTTGCAATAATTTATAAATTTGGATATTTCTTCTTGAGAAGATAAAAAACCTGGTAAAAAATATTTAAGTCCTCTGCAATATTTTAAACTTTGAATTGTATTTGATAGTACGAAATTATTGTGATAACAAAGTAAGTAATCACCGAGTAAAAAATTGTCTAAGTTGTAAACTTTTTTGTTTTTAAATTTTTGTAAATTTAATTTTGGAATGTATATATCTGGGTCACTACCTAATTTTCTTGATAAATCATTTTTTAGTTCACACAGTTTTTTTTTATCAAATTTTATTACAGCCCACATAAATTAGTCTTTATCTTTTAATTCTTTTTTTAACTCATCAAATTCTCTCATTTTAAGCTTCATAAAGTTAATTGTAAGTTTAGTTCGGAAGGAAATTCCTTTAGGAGTTAAAACATAAATAATTTTTTTAGGATCCTTTTTAAAGCTATTAATTTTTATCAAACCTTTATTTTTTAGAGCTCTTAGACAGTAATTAAGTTTACCCAAGCTAAATTCTAGCTCCTTAGCTAGTTCTCGTTGAGTAGCTTCAGGCTTTTTTTTTATTTGCCTTAACACATTAAATTCGTCGTTTTTATTTTTTTGCATGTTCAAGTCTTGAACGTAGCATATTGTTCATAAATTGAACATAAAAAAAAGTAATTTTTTTTGCTAATATTTATTAAAATATATGAGTTTTTTATATAGATTTAATGAGATTTCTTAACTTTTGGTTATTAGGATCATACTCTATGACATCTTGAATATGATTTTGTAAAATTTTTTCCCATTCCTCGTTTGTGTAATTTATAACTTGATTAATTAATTTTTCCATAATTTCGTAATTAAATTTACACGACCAAAATGGCCCGCTCTCGGAAAACTGTTTGGTGTAACCTCTCATTGGAAAATAGTCTGGGGGGAAAGATACACATCTAATTTTTTTAGATAATGCTTCTAGACCAAGAGTGGAGTTTACATAAACAATTAGTTTAGATGAATTTATTTTATCATAACTGCATCCAATGTTCTCGTTCTCTGCAAAAATATAGTTCCAATCTCCATGATTTAAATTTTTCCTATAAAAACTTTCGTCAGATTTAAGACTTCTTGTAAGAATATTTAATTTTAGATTATTTTTTTTACAATATAAAATTAAGTTGTTTATTATATTTTTTTCCTTATGAATAAGATGTTTTCTATCTAATTTCCAATTGCCAGATCTCGAAATAAATAAAATAGACTCTAAATTCAATTTTATTTTATCCACTTTATTTTTAATTAAAAAATGATTATTTTTAATTGATCCATGACAATGAATATTGCCATTTGGAATTTGAATTACTTTCTGGTACCTTTCTCCATCGTTCTTCCCAAGGACAAACATATGATCGACTTTTAAATTATGTTCTTTTTTTGATAAATAATTTTTGCAATTATCAAAAAATTGATTGTCTCTGTAGGATAGTTGACAACTAATAAAAGTACCGTTCATATAAAGATTTTTAAGTTTATAAAAAAGAATATTGTTATCTATTAGAGTTATAATAATTTTTGGAGATACTAATTCTAAATAGTTTTTAATATAATTTTCCTTTAATTTAGAAAATCCACTTTTAAAAATTGTAAAAAATACTAAATATAAATTTATTTGTTCGTACCTTATATATAAAATTGAAGTATCTTCTTTCTTTAAGAATAAATAAAAAATATTTGAGCTTTCTCCATCAAAAATAAGTATTTTTTTTTTCGATGGTTTTTGAATTATCCATTTTGCACAAAAAAATTTTCTCAAACTAAATAAAAAATTTTTCACTTTTTTCTTTGATTAATTTTTTGATGTAGTTATCAATTTTAAAAGAAAATTCAGAGTTCACTTCAAAGAAATTTATATTAGAACTTTCTCTTCCATTAATTCCAAAAGCTCTCGCATTTGTAATTGTTCCAAGGCCTTTAATTTCTTGAAAAATATTTTTATCAGTTATAGATGATGGTAAAGATGTTTTAACAACTGCTTCTAATTTTCCATCGAGGTTTTTTTTCCATATGTTATGAAATTTACTTTGAGATATAGGTATTAAGGAATCATAATTATCATCAATTTTTCGTATAAGATTATTGAAAAAATTTTTTGGTCTATGAGGATAAATTTCCTCAAAAACTAAAATGTGTGTTGGTTTGTGCTTCCTTTTTATAAATTTATTATACACCTCTTTTAAAACATAGTCTGTTCCTAAGAAATCTTTTTTTAAATCTTTACCTCGACTCAAAAATACGATTTTGGTATTTTTTTTATACCTCTGTTTTAATTTTTAATTATCGCAAATTACAAATATTTTTTTTATTGCTAGGACTTTAAGTGCGCTATTTATAGAATTTTCAACAATGTATTTACCGTTAATTTCAATAGGGTTTAATATTGGGATCATGCATATAATATTCTTAGTTCTTAAGTTTAATTTTTGATTGGTTAAAATTTTTCCAATTCTGCTTACCCTATTAGGATTATGTGAGTGAGATACACCGTGATAATGAAAAACCGAAGCTTTTGGCTCATAAGCAATTTTGTGTCCTTTATTAATTATTTCTTGTGCCCAAATTCTATCCTCTATATGAGGCGTTTTTTCATCAAAATTGATTTGCTGCCAAAGCGATTTTTTAATCATGCTATTAGCATTATGAAAAAAGGGTTCTCTAGTTTGAATTTTTCTGTCATTTCCAAATAAATAAGTTAGATCTCTAACTACATTAGAATCTGAAAAATCTAATGGTTCTTGTTTACCGTAAACAGCAGCTATTTTTCTATTGGAAAAGTTTTTAATTAGATTTTTTATCCACTGATTGTCTTTAGGAATACAATGACCTGATATAATAGCAATGAACTTGCCTTTTGATTTTTTAATACCAATATTAATTGCTTTGCCCGGTAAAAACTTTTTATCTTTATATTTAACAATTTTAACTTTAGGAAAATTTTTTTTTACAATATTTAAAGTATTGTCGGAACTTTTATCATCAACGAGAATAACTTCAATATTTCTATAACTTTGATTGATGATTGCGTGTAAACATTTTCCGATCCAAGTACTCTCATTTTTAGTCCTTACAATTATAGAAACTAAAGAATTTTTCATTATACTATTTCTTTCCTTAGTACTTTAGCAACATCTCGTAATTTTTTTACCAAATTTCCAAATTCGTCAAAATTAATAGCTTGAAGAGGATCTACGGCTGCATTACGAGGATCTGGGTGAAACTCAATCATTAACCCTTCAGCACCGGCTGCTAAAGAGCCAAGAGATAATGGCTCTACCCATTCATGCCAAAAACAAGCGTGACTTGGGTCTGAAATAATTGGCAAACAGCTATTGTCTTTTAAAGCAGGTATAGCTTGTATGTCTAACATGAACCTACTTGTTGACTTATGAGTATGTGGTGCCGAAATACCTCGTTCACATAAAATTATTTTATCATTTTTTTCAATTAATGCATACTCAGAAGCTCCTAAAAGATCTCTAATTGAACAACCAAAGTGTCTTTTAATTATCATAGGTTTTTTTAATTTTGCTGTTTCTGAAATCAAAGGGAAATTTTGCATATTTCTAGCTCCGATTTGAAAAATATCAACAAATTTATTCATTAACTCCAATTTTGAACTTTCCATTACCTCAGAAACTATTAGTACATCAAAATTTTTTTTAATTTGTTCTAAAATTTTTAAACCTTCATCACCTAATTCAAAATATTTTTTTGATCTATATGGAAATGTTAAAGGTTTATATATTTGACCTCTTAATAATTTTAAATTATTTTTTTCTAATACTTCACAACATTTAAAAATTAAATCTTTATTCTCTATTCCATTTGGTCCTGAAATAATTGGAACCTGATTATTTCCGAATGTTATATCTTTTGAAATCTGTATGATTTTTTTTTTATTTAATGATGAGGAAAGAGGAAACTTATCTTTTAAGTCTTCTTTAGTTATGTCTTTACCTGGAAATTTATTATCCATTTGTCATTGCTTTCAAAATTTTTTCTTTTGATAAATTACTTGAGTTAACAATTTTAAATCCTTCAACAGCTTGAATTAAATTCATATTTAATCCATTCATGATTTTAAATCCAAATAATTTTGATAATTTTATCAAAATTGTTTCTTTAGGGCTATAAATAATATCAAAAATCATAACGTTTTTTAGATTTCTTAATATGTTAAAACTTTCTGTAACATTTTTAATTATATTTGATCTATTTTTTTCAACAAATATTTCTTCATTTTTATTTTTTATAGAAACAAACTGTACTTTCGAAAGTGGACAATAATTTTTAAGAAAGAATTTTTTGTTATTATCTTTAAACCATGTATCAAATCCAATTGATGTAGTATTTAAAATCAAGTTTATATTCTTATACTTTTTTATTTGAATATATTTATTGATTTGTTTTAGTTTATTTTTGTTTTTGTTTTTAAAATTTTTAAGAAAAAATTCAAGTTTTTTTTGGTTTCTATTAAAAAAAATTATTTCACTGTTATTAAAATAATTGATGACTGAAGCGATACATGCTTTTCCTGCACCTCCACAACCCAGTACTAAAATTTTATTTTTTGATTTTTTTAATTTACATTTTTTTAAAGAAAATAAAGATCCATAATAATCAGTGTTATAACCTACCAATTTATTTTTAATTTTTACAAATGTATTTACTGAACCAATATTTTTGGCATTAATATCAATTTTATCCAAATAATTTATTATAATTTCCTTATGAGGAATTGTTACTGAAGAACCTAAAAAATTTTTATTTTTTTTTAAATGATTGCATAATTTTTCTAAATTTTTTTTATTAATATCAGCAGGAAACATTTTTGATTTTATTTTAAAATGTTTATAGGCTTTATTCCATAAACTAGGGGATCTAGCACCTTTTGATGGACTCGATCCAATAATTAAGGCAAATTTTCCACTTTTCTCGTTAATATTATTAGAAATAAGTTTATTTATTTGTCTCAATTTCCTAACCTCGAGTTAATGTTATTTGAATTTTTTATCCATTGATCTTTTTCAGTAGAGCTATACATCATATTTATAAGTTTAAGTGTTTCCAGAGTTTCGATGGCTTTGAGGGGCTTAGCGCCATTCTTATTATTAAATTTATCAGCTATTTCTTTAAAAAAATTGAAGTGGGAAACTCCCATACCATTTGAAACTTTCTGAAAGGTATTTTTGAAAACTTTTTTTTGATAATTAGTTTTTATATCGTTGTAATTTTCTATGCTCAACTCATTGCAGCAAATACCATGCAATTTCATTAATTTTTTTTGAAAATATATTTCTATTGAAGCGGTTGAATCTACTGGTCTTAAAGCAGTTGTTAAACCTACTAAACAATTAGTTCGTTTAAATTTTATAAGACTAGTGTGAGTATCTTCAGCTTGAAGTTTATTACTTACATTTTTTAATAAACTTATCGCCTGAATAGGTTTGCCAAAAAAATGGCATAATAGATCAATGTAATGTATGCCTTGTTGTGCTAAAACTCCTCCGTCTGTTTTCCATTTGCCATGCCATCTAGAATAATAATTTTGTTTTCTACACCACATTAATTTAAGATTAACAAATACGATCTTTTCATTTTTATTGGATAAAAGATAATTTTTTACAAATTTGACTGCTTTGTTTTCTCTATTTTGATAAATTACATAAAAATTGAGTTTTTTCTTTTTACAAATTCTATTCAGTTTTATTAATTGATTTACTTTGAGAACTGGTGGTTTTTCTACAACTACGTGCTTATTGTTTTTAAAACATTCAATAATATTTTGGTAATGACTTCCAGAGTCTGTAGATATATAGCAAATATCAAAATCTTTTTTATAAAACTCTTTACTATTTTTTGAAAAACTACAATTAAAGATTTTTGAAAATTTTATATTTTTATTTTTATCTTTGTCATAAACAGCTTTTATTCTGATGTTTTTGATTTCTTTTAAAAAGATATTAGCAACTCTTTTTGAAAAAACAGTCCCTAATCCGTAAATACCAAAATTTATTTTTTTATTTTTCATAATTTTAGCTATTTATAATATTCCTTATGCCATTTTACGAATAAATTAATCCCAGTTGAAATATTAGTCTTTGGTTTAAAATTTATCCAAGATTTTATTTTACTTATATTAGCGTGTGTGTACTTTAAATCTCCCTTTTGCATCGGTAAATATTTTTTAATCCCATTTTTCCCAACCGCCTTTTCTATCATTTTTATGTATCTTTTTAGATTAAGTGGTTTGTTATTACCTATATTAAATACCTTATATGGTGCTAATGTTTTTAAATTTTTCGGAACTTTTTTTGTTATTTTATATACAGCGTTAACAATATCATCTACGTAGGTGAAATCTCTAAACATATTCCCCTTGTTAAAAACTTTAATAGGTTTATTTTTTCTGATTGCACTAGTAAATAAAAATAATGCCATATCTGGTCTTCCCCAAGGGCCGTAAACAGTGAAAAATCGTAAGCACGTAATTGGAATTTTAAATAGATGACTATAAGAGTATGCCATTAATTCATTTGATTTTTTTGTAGCAGCGTAAAAACTGATTGGTCTATCAACATTTTCGGATTCTTTAAAAGGAAAATTTGTGTTTCCCCCATAAACGCTTGAGCTGCTAGCCATAACAAGATGTTTTATTTTATTTTTTCTACAAGCTTCAAGAACATTCGCAAATCCCAAAAGATTGGAATCCGTGTAGGCATCTGGATTATTTATCGAGTAGCGAACTCCTGCCTGAGCCGCAAAATGAAGAACATAACTTGGATGAAATTTTTTAAATGTTTCAAGTATTTTTTTTTTGTCTTTTATATCAGTTTTTATAAATTTGAATTTTTTAAATTTTTTCAATATCTTTAATCTAGTTAGTTTAAGGCTTTTATCATAGTAATTGTTCAAGTTATCTAAGCCCAGTACTATGTTATTTTTTTCTAAAAGCTTTATACAAACATGCATTCCTATAAAGCCAGCTGCTCCAGTAACTAAGTATCTCATAAATTTATAATACTATATATAATGTTCAATATTTGAACAGTAAAGCTTATTTTGCAATATTAAGCAATTTTAATTACAATTAATTTTAAAAAAGTGTAATATTTACTTCATTTTTAAATGAAAATTAAAAACTTTGACATTTTTGTAATAAAGGAAAACAAAAGACTCTTAAATCACAAATTTCCCCAGCCAACTTTTTTTAAAAAGGGGTTTATTTTTTTTAAAATTAATACATCTTCAGATATTTCTGGTCTGGGAGAACCTAATCCATATGCTGGATCCAAAACAGAAATACATTTTATTTTATCAAAAATTTTACTGCCTTTAATAAAAGGTAAAAATATAAATAAACTAAACCTTAATAGAATTAGAGACCTAGTATCAAAAAAAATTGTAAACACTACTGGTTTTTCTTCTTGCTTAGTAGCTGTTGCTAACGCGATTGGAGAAATAAAAGCAAAAGCTGAGAAAAAATCCTTTTCACAAATCATAAGGCAAGAAGTAATAAATAGCTCTATAAGTTTATATGCTAGTGGTGGGATGATATTTGAAAATCAAAAGTACGAAAGTTTAATTGAAGAAGCTTTGATGTTTAAAGAACAAAAATTTATAGGATGGAAATTTAGACCAAAATCTCCAATTAAATATTTAAGTCATAGATCAAGGTCTAAGAATCCTCCCCCATTCAATTTAAAAGAATTTATCTCTTTCACAAAAAAACTTAGATTAGCGGTTGGAAATAATTTTAAATTAATGGTTGATTTTGGTTCCCGTTGTTCAAATATCAGAGAAACGATTTATATTTTAGACTTCCTAAAGGAGATTGATTTTTTCTTTATTGAGGAACCTTTAAAAACAAATTTAAGAGATTACATTAAATTAAAAAATCTTAAAAAAAAATATCCTATAGCTACTGGAGAGTTTTTTTATGATTTTAAAAAAATTGACAAATGGATTAATTCAAAGGCGGTTAATACCTATCAATTTGACACAAACATGATCGAATATAGTATGCTTTTTAAATTAAGTAAAAAAATAAAAAATTTGGGATTTAATTTAATACCACATAATTGGTATAACTTAATAAATAATAATACAAATGTAAGCTTTTTAAATAGCGCGGTGACAAAAAATAAGATAATTGAATATAATATTTTGAAAAATCCATTTAAAGATATTTTTATTAATAATATG